>Ga0209317_1000076_pt1 | contig 138771 bp, 136 predicted proteins | sample RifGroB2_FD_183994 | JGI IMG/M metagenome (GOLD analysis project Ga0209317, IMG submission 183994) | Soil microbial communities from Rifle, Colorado, USA - Groundwater B2 (SPAdes) (version 2) | ecosystem: Environmental > Terrestrial > Soil > Unclassified | place: Rifle, Colorado | collected... | reverse complement strand
GAGAGTCATACTTGAAATGGATCTGGTAAATTCTCTTAAGATACTGATTCTCAGGGGTTTTACCAAATAAAAATCAAGTTATTTTACTGATTATCAATTATTTAACACAACTCTTAACGGAGTATTGTTCAGGAATACAGGCAAAGAAATGGGCAAGCGTGAAGGATTTGTAATTGTGAGCCTGGTTTGGGTCCTTTTTTCATTTTTTGGAAGTTTGCCTTTTATCCTTAGCCATTCAATTCCAGATTTGACAAATGCTTTTTTTGAGACCATGTCGGGTTTCACTACCACAGGATCGTCCATTCTGAACGACATCGAATCATTGCCAAATGGAATACTTTTCTGGCGTAGCATGACGCAATGGCTTGGAGGTATGGGGATAATTGTTCTTAGTCTTGCCATCTTACCCATTTTTGGTATTGGCGGCATGCAGCTTTTCTCCGCCGAAGTTCCCGGCCCTGTAGCCGACAAACTTAGTCCCCGCATTCAGGCTACTGCAAAAAAACTGTGGGTCATCTACTTTATTTTCACTGTTGCTGAAATGCTTTTACTTTGGATAGGTGGCATGAGTTTTTTTGATGCCATCAATCATTCTTTCACAACCATGGCAACAGGCGGATATTCAACAAAACAAGCAAGTATCGCCTACTGGTCTTCTCCTTTTATTCAGTATGTAATTACATTTTTCATGGTTGTGGCCGGAACAAATTTCACTGTATCCTATTTAATGCTGACCGGAAAATTCAGAAAGGCAATCCAAAATGAAGAACTTAAATATTATCTGTTTTTTATTTCTGCCTTTACACTGATTATTTTTGGTGGGCTTTTAATATCTAATGAACTGGGATTTGAACAATCATTTCGTGATGCTCTTTTCCAGGTTGTCTCCATTTTAACCACAACAGGTTATGCTACTGCTGATTATCTTCACTGGACACCATTCCTTACCATAGTCCTGTTTGCTGTTTTCTTTTTTGGCGGAAGCGCCGGTTCGACTGGTGGTGGACTAAAAATTATGAGGATCGTACTTCTAATGAAAAACAGTTACTACGAACTTCATCGCCTTATTCATCCAAAAGCAATTATTCCTGTCCGTTTCAACCAAAAGCCTGTTTCTGACCAGATCATAACCAATGTATTGGCATTTTTCATGTTTTATTTTGTCATTTTTTTCAGCAGTAGTGTCCTTTTAATGTTGGTCGTCCCCGATTTACCTTCAGCAATGGGTGCAGTTGCAACTTCTCTTGGAAATATTGGGCCTGGGTTGGGAATTTTTGGTCCGGCTGAAAACTTCAGTGCACTACATCCGGCGGGAAAATGGTTCCTGTCTTTTTTAATGTTGTTTGGTAGGCTTGAATTGTTTACGATACTGGTATTGTTTTCGCCAGCTTTTTGGAAAAGATAGGTCAATCCTTGAAAATACCTTTTCCCTGTCTGATCACTACCGGGACTTCTTCAGTGCAATCAACAATTGTCGAAGGTATGTTATCACCAAATCCACCGTCAATAACCAGGTCGGCAATATCGTTAAACTTTTCATGAATTAATTCCGGATCGGTTGAGTATTCAATAATCTCGTCATCGTCGTGAATGGAGGTTGACATGATCGGGTTTCCAAGTTCACGAACAATCTCGATAATAATTGAATTGTCAGGTATTCGTATGCCTACCGTTTTTTTCTTTCCTTTGAAATATTTGGGGACATTACTGTTGGCATTTATAATAAAGGTAAACGGACCAGGTAAATTGCGTTTTAATAGTTTAAAAACCTGATTCGAAACCGGTTTCGAAAAACCTGACAAGTGGCTTAAATCGCTGCAAATAAATGAAAAATTTGATTTTTCGACTTTTACATTTCTCAACCGTGCAATCCTCTCTACCGCTTTGGAATTGGTAATATCGCATCCCAGACCATAAACGGTATCAGTCGGGAAAATAATAATACCCCCACCACGCAGTACTTCAACAACTTGCCTTATATCTTTCGGATTCGGATTTTCCGGATAGATTTTTAGTAACATTAAGCCCTCCATTTTTTGTGAGACCGTAAATTTAGTTATTTTGGCCAGTTCTTTTGACAAATCTAAAACACATGAAGAAAGAGTTCCTGATTACTGGGGATGGATCACACACCATCTATCTACCTGAAATAGATGAACATTACCATTCTGTACATGGAGCAATTCAGGAATCCATGCATGTTTACATTCAGGAAGGACTTCTTCAGACTGCAAAAAATGAACTCACGATTCTGGAAATTGGTTTTGGAACAGGGTTAAATGCATATCTAACCTTCTGTTATGCCCGGAAGATGAAAATTAAAGTCAATTATTTTAGCCTTGAAAAATATCCATTGGTTGAATCCGAATATTTACAATTGAATTATCCTAATACTATTTTTTCTGAATTTGCGTTTGTTTTTGAACAAATGCATCGCGCTGATTGGGACTGTCTTGCAGAGCTCTCGCCTGAATTCAGGCTGCAAAAAATACATGCCGATTTAGTGAGTTTTCAGTTTAATGCTGTGCCACAGTTCGATTTGGTTTACTATGATGCTTTTGCTCCCGGGAAACAACCCGAAATGTGGTCGGATGAAATTTTAAAGAAAGTTGCTGCTTCGGTGAAAACAGATGGTATTTTAACCACTTATTGTGCAAAAGGATCTGTACGGAGGGCTTTGGCAGCAGCAGGATTTGAAATGGAACGCTTATCAGGTCCTGTTGGCAAAAAAGAGATTTTAAGAGGTAAAAAGCAAAATATTGTTCTTCCCGGATAATAAAAAATAATCTATATTCGTAACCTGAAAATCAAAACTAGAAAATGTCTGATAATCAATTTAAAAACCGACTGGAAGAGTTTTCCTATTCATTGGGAATGACCATTTCATCTAACCTCATCCAGTCAGGTATTAAAAAAATTGATTCTCTGAATTTTTTATCTGGTTTTCAGGATACCTTTGCCGGCAACAGGCTAAAAATCCCGATGGATATTGCTAATCAGATTTTACAGGAATTTATATTGGCTCAAAATGAAGAAGAAAGTCGTAAGAATCTGGAGGAAGGATCGTTATTTTTGTCTAATAATATGAATATTGAAGGTGTTATTGAAACCAGATCCGGCCTGCAATTTAAAGTATTGAAGGAAGGTTATGGCAAACACCCTTCAAAAGAAGACCAGGTAAAATGTCATTATCATGGTGTTTTGCTTGATGGAACTGTTTTTGACAGTTCAATTGAAAGAAGGCAGGCAGCTATTTTTCCGGTAAATGCTGTTATTAAGGGTTGGGCAGAAGCTTTACTGATGATGATTGAAGGAGCTAAATGGAGGCTTTTCATCCCTTCATGCCTGGCCTACGGAGAACAAGGAGCCGGCGGTTTAATCGGTCCGAATTCGACCCTGGTATTTGATGTTGAATTATTGGAAATTGTTTAATTATACATATAAAAAGAAGAACATGAAATTAAGATCATTCATTTATGCGTCGGCCCTTATCATGACTGTAGGAGTTGCCGGATGCCAAAATTCAGGAAAAAAAGGCGAGATCACTCTTGCAACCAGAAACGATTCGGTCAGTTATGCTTTAGGTGTTCTGATCGGCGAAAGTAACAAACAACAGATGAAAAGCGCCCCGGGCGTTGATCAACTGAACAAGGAAATTCTGCTTTCTGCTTTTGAGAAGGCATTTTTGGGAGATTCAGTTCAGATTAAAGCTGAAGTAGCCAATGCAAGTGTTCAGAAATTCTTTTCTGAAATCGCAAAAATTGAAGGCGATAAAAATCAGAAAGCTGGTGAAGATTTCCTTACAGCAAACGCTGGCAAATCAGGTGTAGTTACTCTTCCCAGCGGACTCCAATACGAAATTATCAAAACAGGCACCGGTGTAAAACCAAAACCTGAAGATCAGGTTAAATGCCATTATCATGGGACCACTATTGATGGTAAAGTTTTTGACAGTTCAGTTGATCGCGGCGAACCTGCAACTTTCGCTGTAAACCAGGTTATCCCGGGATGGACTGAAGCTCTTCAGCTTATGTCAGTCGGTTCAAAATGGAAATTATATATCCCTTCCGGACTTGCTTATGGAGCACAATCTCCAAGTCAGGATATTAAGGCAAATTCGACCCTTATTTTTGAAGTTGAATTGCTCGAAATAGTAAAACAATAAGAATACTATGAGTATGCAGATAAAAGGAACGCTTCAGCAAATCCTGAAACTGGAGTCTGGCGTAAGCAAAGCTGGTAAAGAATGGAAAAAACAGGATTTTATAATGGTGACTAATGAGCAGTTCCCCAAAACGGTTTGTTTTACCTTGTTTGGCGACAAAATATCGTTGATTGACGGAATAACCGAAGGTTCGGAAGTTGAAGTGTATTTTTCATTAGAATCGCGCGATTTTAATGGCAAATGGTATCACAACATCAATGCCTGGAAAATTGAAAAGGGAGGCGCTATAAATGCAGCAGGTAATTATCCTCCGCAATTTTCATCCGGTGAAATTCCGCCTGAACCCGCTGACGATGCGGGAAACGATCTGCCATTCTAAAGCTAAAAAGGCCATATTCTGAACCGAATATGGCCTTTTTCCTGAGATAAGTATGACTTTAAATTTCTATCAGACTGTTCTTAAGGGCAAACACGATAACTTCTATCATGTTGTTTGCTCCTGATTTTTGCATCAGCTTTGTTCGGTGTTTTTCAACTGTACGATCTGAAATAGCAAGCCGGTCGGCAATAACCTTTATAGGTAATCCTTCCATAGACAAACAAAGCACCTGATTTTCACGTTTTGTATAGAAGTTATTTTTCTGGTTTTTATGATTTAAGCTCTTCTGCTTAAATATTTCTGTGATTTTTTCTCCCAAAGCATCAGATATCTTAATATTTTCATGTTTAAGCAAATCATAGATTTCATCAGCAAACTGATGGTTATCAATTTCAGCATTTGCTTTGTTCCCAGGAGCCAGTATTCCGATATATAACTTGTAATTGGAAAATTTTTCAAATTCGGATATAACCAGATGAATTTGTGATTCTACTTTGTCGTGTGAGATGATGATTACCTCATCATTGAAAATCAAATTTCTCTCAGGACGGTGCTCCTGGATTTTATATTGAACTTTTTTAAATGAAGCCTCATCGAAAAAAGCTTCAATTTTCTTCCCAATGAGATTATTTTCAGTTGTCGAAATCAGGTTAAGAAATGCATGGTTTGCACGAAATACTTTATTTCCATCGAACAATACAATACCCACCGGTGAAAGATTAAATAATTGATTGAATCCTAAACGGGCTTCTTCCCTGATGGTTCGGAATTTATCAAGCCTTCTTTCAATTGACCTGATCAAATCAGAATTGGCAAACGGCTTTACCAAATAATCGTCAGCACCAAGTGACATTCCGAACCGGATATCTTCCAAATCTGAACTTCCTGTTAAAAATATAAATGGGATCCGGTTTAAAATCGAACTTTCTTCCAAAACCCGATATACCTGATAACCATCAATAGTGTCCATATTAATGTCACACAAAATTAAATCAGGGTTATATTCAAAAGCTTTTTGTATTCCTGAAGCGCCATTGTTTGTATAACATACGTCATATTTGTGAACAATCAGGATATTCTGAATAGTGGTCCCCAGTCTTTCATCATCCTCAATAACAAGTATTTTCTTTTGAAAATTCATTAACTGCATATTTATTTTTGATACATAGTATTTAATATATCGTAAACATCTCAAATATCATTTATAAATATATCACAAAAACATTGAATTACTACAAAAACAAAGTTAGAAAATACATTTGATTTATCAGCTTTTTCGTTAAAAGTTAAATTTTAAGAGCATGGAAGAAAATTTAGTTGTCGCGCCAGGAGCTTTGTTTTGAGACCTTTAGGTCGCGAAGCATGGCCGAGCTGGCCGAAAGGTTGAAGCTATAACTTTTACGGTCGCCAAACGGAACAAAATTGAACGACATGCTCCAGCAATGCAAGGTCCGGGTCACATTTACCGTAGTAAACGAAAACTTCATGGCCTGAATATCAAAGTTGGTATTCAAATTCATGTCCCATTTTTCGGTTAAAGTAAGACGTCCACCCAGGTTGAGGCTTTGGTTGATAGTGCCCTTAATTTTTCCGTCTTTATCAGGTTTGTATGGATTATTATAAAAAAGCGAATAGTCAAACCTGAAACTCCAGGGCATTTTAAAATCAACGTAAGGTATTTCGTCTTCTTCACCTGACGTAATTGGTTCTGTTTTTTCCTGACCTTTTTTCTCGGTTTCTTTTTTCTCTTTCTTCGACTCGAAATTCATCCCAAACGACATGTTTGCATTGGATAACCTGCCAAGTTTTTTAAATCCTTTCAGATGGTTCCAAACATATTCATCATACATATTACCATCTTTATCAACCATGTAGGGGTTCAAATTAGCGCCAAAATTTACACTTACGCCTTTTATTGTTGTTCGGGCTGCGAGCGAAATCGGACTAAGCTTAAAAGAGTCGGCAATCATGTTATAGGAAGTATTGATTCCCAGATTATCAATGATTTTAACTTTTTTGTATTTAGGCTTTTCATCTTTTGAAGCTATGCTATCGCTAATTTCCAATACTTTAGCCTCCAAATTATTGCTCAGACTAAACGTAATCGCACCACTTTCACCTCTTCCGGTGTAACCAAAAACGCCTCTTTCAAAATGAGAATAAAACTGTTCCTTCCCATTTCCATCCAGGTATGAATCCCAAAACCTGAATTTTTTCTGTCCAAAGTCCGGAGTATAGCTGAAACTTATTGATGGGGTTATTTTATGCCTGATTGACTTAATCCTGGAATTTGGATTACTCATGATGTACATTCCGTAGATATTTGTCGAAGAGCTCAAACTGTATGAATATTCATAATTTCTACGCATTGAATAAATGGTATCAACTACAACATGAGCGGGTTGTCCTGAGAACGGATTATTGTAATTTTCATCATACCGTTTATTGATGTAACTGGTGTACCAACGTTCAGAATAACTGAAACTCGGGCTCATATTAATAAACTTCAGCAAATTGAACGATGGTAATGAAATCGGTATGGAATGGCGGATCCCATTTTGCCAGTCGCGTACCAGTGATTTTTTAAGAAGATCTTTTTCTTTCGAGGTGATCGAGTTTTTCATATTTCCGGAGTAACTGAAACTGATCTTTTCGTACCATTTTACCGGTCCAATCCTGTTTTTAATCTTGAAAGGATTGATTTTAGACATATTCACAGTTAATTCAGGGAGGCTTAACGAAATGGTTGTATCACGTGAGTTTTGCGAATGGCGCAGGTTCAGGGACAAGTTGAATGGCGTATTTTCAAATTTTTTCGAATACGATATACTCGAAGATTTTTGTGTCTGCAAGTAATTCTGAATAGACACCGTATTGTTCATATAGGAGTTTTCCTTGTCGAACGAACTGGTAGATAAATTTACATTGGCCGAAAAAGTCCGGTTCGGATTGGCTTTCGAGTCCTGTGAATGAGACCAGGTCACACTGAATCCCTTTGTGGTTTTTGCATCAGGAAGTGGTTCTTCAGAGTATTTATTCAGATTGTAACTGAAATCGAAACTACCATTATACCTGTATCTGACTTTGTAGTTAGTATGTAATTTCGTTGCCCATGAGCCTTTCGAATAAATATCGCCCCGCAAAGCCAAATCAAAATTTTCGTTTGCTGCCCAGTAATAACCACCTTCGCGCAGGAAAAATCCGCGACCTTGTTCCTCGCCATAAGTCGGAATCAGGATACCCGATGTATAAGTGGCTGAATTCGGGAAGTATCCAAACGGGATCATCGGAAAGTATATCGGAAAATCTTCAAGGACCATATACGCCGGGCCAGTAATAATCTTTTTATTTGAAATAACTTTTGCTTTTGTCATCCGGAGATAAAAGTGAGGGTGCTCTGCATCGCAGGTGGTATATTTCCCCTTTTCCAAAACAAATGCATCTTTACTGATTTTCTTAGTCAGTTCACTGTGAACAAATCCGTCTCCCTGTGCTGTTTTCACATCGGTAATGATCCCTTTTTGAGTTTCGAAATTATATCTCAGGGTTTTTGATTCAAACTCCTCATCTCCATCTTTAAAAATCGGAGTCCCGACAATTGTTCCGGTTGAATCAGGTAATCCTTCAGCATAAACTTCCTTGGTGGCAAAGTCTAGCATAATATAATCAGCCTTAAGCTCAATGTTCTGGTAGTTTACAACTCCTTTTTTATACATGAAAACCTTTTGATTTTCAAAATCAGCGATGGTCGAATCTTCGGCCGAATAGGTGATGATTGCCTCGAGTACGGGCTTGGTAACAGAATCTTGCAATGTCGGAGCAGGTATTATCGCCAGACTATCGGGCAGATTAGATGATTTAATCGTGTCAGATCTTAGGTTTAGTTGTCCATATGAGGACAGGGCAACTAAAAATAATATATTTGCAAGAAGAATTTTTATCAAAACCACAATTTATAAGAAATACATAAACATTTGGGTTGGTCTGCAAAAGTATAAATAAGGCCAGTACCTAAACGTCAAGAAATGTAAAATAATTTTAATATTTCTATTTTTGTGCTGAAACACGATCTCATTATGATGAAGTACTATTACTACAAGGCATTTATCCTCCTCGTTATTGGTGTAATTTTTTCGGAAAATGCTTTTTCATCAGGACCGGCATCTAAAAGCGAAAAACTTATGGTGGTTGTTATTGATCCCGGACATGGCGGAAAAGATCCGGGAGCCATGAATAAAGGTATCCGCGAGAAAGATGTAGTACTCGGGATAGGACTTAAACTGGGGAAATTGCTAAATGAGAATTATCCGGACATTAAAGTTGTTTTTACGCGTAGCACCGATGTGTTTGTTCCGCTGATTGAGCGGTCGAGAATCGCCAACAAAAGTAAAGCCGACCTATTTATTTCGATACACGCCAACCACTGTGGAACGCCTGCCACCAGAGGAACAGAAACATTTGTGCTTGGGCTTCACCGATCGGCCGACAACCTCGAAGTAGCCAAAAAAGAAAACTCCGTAATCCTGCTGGAAGATGATTATACCGAAAACTATGAAGGATTCGACCCCAATCTTTCCGAGTCGTACATCATGTTCGAACTGGTTCAGGATATTTACATGGACCAAAGTTTATCTTTTGCCGATGCAATCCAGAATCAATTTAAGTCGCGCCTTCCGACCGAAAACCGGGGAGTAAAACAAGCTGGTTTTCTTGTATTGCGGCAATCTTCTATGCCCAGCGTTTTGATCGAGGCTGGATTCCTCAGTAATCAGGCCGAAGCCAATTTCCTCAGAAGCGACGAAGGTCAGCAAAATATTGCGACATCAGTTCTTGAAGCCTTCCGAAAGTTCAGGCCTAAAAATACAGGTACTCCTGTTCCGGCCATTGCTGAGAAACAGTTAATAGCAACTAATCAAACGTCTTCACCAAACACAAAACAAGAAACTGAAATATTAACCGAAGTTGCCAATAAAAAACCTGAAGCTATGGCGGATAAAAAACCAGATGCCCCTTCAGAAAAAAAAGTTTTGGAAAATGCTGAAATAAATGAGAACACCTATTACAGTGTACAAATAGGCGCTAATACAACCCCGGTTGAGCCTTTGGCTTCCAATTTTAAAGGCTTGAAGGAAGTCAGAAGAGAGAAAACCGACAAGTATTACAGATATTACATTGGAAAAGAGACTACTGTGGCAAGAATTAAACCCGTTTTGCAGCAAATAAAATTGAAATTTCCCCAGGCATTTATAGTATCGTTTGTTGATGGGAAACGCGTCATTATTGACAATTCGGCCAATCCATAAAACAGGTCAGGCAATATGTTTAAAATTCTTAAACCATTTGGTTTTATGCTTACAGGTGCATAGCTTTGTCTAAGAAAAAGATTCAACCGAAAACATGATTAAAATATCTAAATATACCAAACTTGGCTTTTTAGTGATTGCCTGTTTAACGATACTTATTTGGGGTATTAATTACCTGAAAGGTATTGATTTGCTTAAAAAAAGCTCCAACTATTACGTTATTTATGAAAAAATTGATGGATTGCTCAAATCCAGTACAATAACAATCAATGGCTTTCAGGTTGGACAGGTTACGGAAGTTGGTTTTTTAGGTGATTATTCAGGCCGGCTACTGGTAACCATGCAAATTGAAGGTGATTATAAAATTGGCAAAGGAACAACCGCAAAAATTGTATCGAGTGATATAATGGGCACGAAATCAATCAAGCTTGAGATTGTTCATTCCGGTGAATATTATCATCCTGATGACACCATTCCCGGAGCTATTGAAAGCGATTTAAAGGAACAGGTCAGTATGCAGGTGCTTCCATTGAAAAATAAGGCCGAGGAACTAATAGCCTCCTTGGATTCAGCAATTACAGTAGTAACCTATGTTTTCAACGAACGAACACGTGAAAACCTGAGCGAAAGCTTTGAAAACATCAACAGGACTATTGCCAATATCGAAGCAGCTTCATCTGAGCTCAAAACCATTATAGGTAGCGGTAAAATAAACTCGATTATCACCAATCTGGATAGTATTAGTACAACGATCAAACAAAATTCAGGTCAGATAGCCAATATTATCAGGAATTTATCATCGTTATCCGATTCTTTGTCCAAACTGAATATAAGTCCTTTATTTGCAGAAATCAGTTCATCCATTTCCGGGTTAAACGCCATCATTCAGAAATTGAATACATCCGAAAGTTCAGCCGGCTTATTAATAAACGACCCGGCACTCTATCAAAATCTAAACAATTTAGCCGGTAGCCTTGATTTGCTTTTAAAAGATGTGCGGAATAATCCTAAGCGATACGTTCATTTTTCAGCCTTCAATATTGGAAAAGATGTTTACATTACAGCTAAACCTAGCGCTCCTGAAGAAAAAGATCAGATCATTTATAAAGTACATTTAATTTCAAGCCCGGCTAAATTATCGGTTGAATCTCCATTTTTTAAAGGATTAGGAACTATTGAGGAAAACAAAGTGAGTGAAACCTACAATTACCTGGCAGGAAAAACATCCGATTTCGGGGCGATAACGAAAATGCTTGATGCCGCCAGAATTAATTTTCCAAATGCAAGTATCATTGCATTTAAGAACGGCAGAAAGCTAAAATTGGAAAAAGCCATTAAAAAAGAGGCAAATTGATTATTTACAATAATTAATATTATTGAAAATCAAGCTATTTTCCTTTATTAACAAGCATTAAATCCAACTGAATGTCTAATTAGTTGATATTCAGTAAATTAATATAAATAAAAAAATATTTTTTTTTATTTATTTATTAAATGCCTGAGCCTTAAAGACCTTATCTTTTTTTTGAAAAAGTCAAGGAAAAATCAATTTTTTTTATTCGTTTTTTTTCGTAAAATTTGTTTTCAAGGAAAATTTCAGGAATACCAATTGTTTAATATTTTAATATCCTGCTCCAAAATGATTAATGATTATCGTTTGGTTTGGGATCGTTGTCTGTCAATAATTAGGGATAACGTTCCAGGCATTAGTTTTAAAACATGGTTTGAACCCATTGTTCCGGTAAATTTGGAAGAAGAAGTTCTCACAATTCAGGTTCCGAGTCCGTTTTTTTACGAATATCTCGAAGAACAGTACATCGATTTGCTACGCAAAACATTGAGAAAAGAGCTTGGGCAGGGCGCAAAACTTGAGTATATTGTGGTTATGGGCAATAATCAGAACAACTCACAACCTTACACAGTTAAATATCCGACCAGCAACAACAGCAAAATTCAAAACAAGCCGATGAGCATTCCTCTCAAAACGGAAGGGAGGCCATCAATCAGAAATCCTTTTATTATTCCCGGAATCCAGAAAATCCAGATTGACCCTCAGTTAAGACTTGACAATACATTCGACAATTTTGTTGAAGGTGAATGTAACCGCCTGGCCCGCAGCGCCGGATATGCAGTTTCACAAAATCCGGGAGGTACCGCTTTTAACCCCCTGATGATTTATGGAAATTCAGGTTTGGGAAAAACTCATTTGGCTCATGCAATTGGTATCGAAGTCAAAGAACGTCATCCTGAAAAAGTAGTTTTATATGTCAACGCCAATAAATTTCAGACGCAGTTTACCGAAGCGACCCGTAACAATAATCGAAACGATTTCCTGAATTTTTACCAAATGATTGATGTGCTGATTCTGGACGACGTTCAGGAATTCGCCGGCAAAGAGAAAACACAGGAAACCTTTTTTCATATTTTCAACCATTTGCACCAAAGTGGCAAACAGTTGATTTTAACCTCAGATAAACCGCCAATTGAACTTAAAGGCCTTGAACAACGACTGCTTTCGAGGTTTAAATGGGGCTTGACTGCCGACTTGCAACAACCCAGCTTCGAAACCCGGATGGACATTTTGAGGCGTAAAATCTATAAAGACGGCATTCTAATTTCGGAAGAAGTACTTGAATATATTGCATCCCACATTACCAACAACATCAGGGAACTCGAAGGTGCTTTAGTGTCACTTCTCGCCCAGTCAACATTGAATAGAAAAGAAATTACCATTGAACTGGCCAGTGAAATGATTAATAAGCTGGTTAAGAATTCGAAACGCGAAATATCAATTGACTATATTGCCAAAGTTGTTTGTGACTATTTTAACATGCCGGTTGATTCACTTCAGGCTAAAACCAGAAAACGTGAAGTCGTTCAGGCGAGGCAACTGGCTATGTTCTTCTCTAAAAACATGACCAAATCTTCGCTGGCATCCATTGGTTCGCAAATCGGCAATAAAGACCACGCTACCGTGCTTCATGCCTGTAAAACAGTCAGTAATCTGAAAGAAACCGATAAAGCTTTTAAACTTTGTGTTGACGAAATTGAAAAGAAATTGAAATTGTAACAGATACAGCAGGTCAGTTTGATCTGCTTTTTTTTTGTTTGAAAAACTGATGTACGATACCTACAAAACGATAGCACAACCTTCTGAAGGACTTTTTAAGGATAATGGCAGCAAATTCCTGTCGTTTGCATTTCCGGTTGATTCGGAAGACAATATCAGGAATTGCGTACAACTTCTCCGGAAAGAACACCACTCGGCCCGCCATCATTGTTACGCCTGGCGTTTAGGATACGAAAAATCAGTATTCAGGGCAAACGACGATGGTGAACCTACATCAACCGCTGGAAAACCAATTCTCGGGCAAATTCAGAGTTTCGACCTGACAAATATTTTAATCGTTGTTGTCCGCTATTTTGGTGGAACCTTATTGGGCGTGAGTGGGTTGATTAATGCATACCGGAATGCTGCTTATGATGCCATTATTCAGGCTGAAATAATTGAAAAACTGGTTGAAAAGCAACTTCTGGTAGAGTTTGATTACACTGTAATGAACGAAGTAATGAAAATATTCAAAGACGAAAAATTGCTGCAAAATGAACCTCAGTTCGATTTAAGATGCCAGATTAAAACTCAAATCAGGTTTAGCGAACTAAACCGTATTGAAGAAGGATTGAGAAAAATTAAAGGATTAACGATAGGTTACTTATAATAGGTTTTATCGTCCTGTAAGTGCAACTGTTAATAACGTTTTCATAACTATTGAACCGCATTTTTTTAAAGCTGATAAAAACACTTTAATTTTGGATTTTGATGGAACACCTTATCAAACCATATTCCTGCATTCCTGGCGAAAAAATTTTCCTGAAAAAAATTTTCCCAAACTTCCGGTTTTGTTTCCATCATTTGAGCCATACGGCTCTTCAGTTCCTTTTACCGGCCTATCCGGTTATATACAAAAACCAACAGGATAAAAGTTTCTGTTGGTTTTTTTTTGTCTTACAACCAATAAAATACAACCTTAAATGAAGAAGAGAGATTTAATTTCGATTACCGATTATTCAAAAGAAGATTACCTGCGAATTTTGGAACTTGCAGCCGATTTCGAGAAAAATCCAAACCAGAGGTTACTTGAAGGAAAAGTAGTTGCTTCTTTGTTTTTCGAACCATCAACCCGTACTCGTTTAAGCTTCGAAACCGCAATTAATCGTCTTGGAGGTCGAATAATCGGTTTTTCAGATGCCGGCTCCTCCAGTGTTTCGAAAGGCGAAACTTTACACGATACAACCCGGATGGTGAGTAATTATGCCGATCTGATTGTGATGCGTCATCCGCTTGAAGGTAGCGCCCGATATGCTGCCGAAGTAGCCGATGTTCCGGTAATCAATGCCGGTGATGGTGCCAACCAACATCCGACACAAACGTTGCTCGACATGTATTCAATACTGAAAACCCAGGGAACGCTTGATAACATCAATATATTCATGATTGGCGATTTAAAATACGGACGTACAGTTCATTCTTTACTAATGGCCATGACCGAATTTGAAAACCCGATCTTTAATTTTATTGCCCCTGAAGAATTGGCCATGCCCGAGGAATACAAGCTCTTTTTAAAAGAAAAAGGAATACGATATTTCGAGCACACTGAAATCACAGACAACATTAATCATGCTGATATTATTTACATGACCCGCGTTCAGAAGGAACGGTTCATGGATCCGATTGAATATGAAAAAGTCAAGAATGTGTACATATTAAGAAACCAAATGCTGAAAAACACCAAGCCCAACATGCGTATTCTACATCCACTTCCCCGCATCAACGAAATCCACCCTGATGTTGATACCAACGAAAAAGCTTATTATTTTGAACAGGCCAGAAATGCTGTTTACACCCGGCAAGCAATTATTGCACATATTCTAAACCTCAAATAGATACTGCCATGAACGATCATTTAACGAAGAAACTTAAGCTGAAGGTAAGCGCAATCAATAATGGAACGGTCATTGACCATATCCCTTCAGATAACCTGTTTAAGGTCATTTCTATTTTAGGGCTTCAGAAAATGAAAACCCAAATCACTTTTGGAGCCAATTTCGAAAGCGAAAAACTGGGCAGCAAAGCCATCATTAAGCTTTCGGATGTATTTTTTGAAGACGATGAAATAAACAAAATCTCATTGATTGCCCGAAATGCCAAATTGAACATCATTCGCGATTACAAAGTGGTTGAAAAACGAGTGGTTGAAGTACCTGATAAAGTAATTGGAATTGTAAAATGCTTTAACCCGAAATGCATCACCAACAACGAAGAAATAACGACGTATTTTACGGTTATTTCAAAAAACCCGCTCGACCTGAAATGCAAATATTGCGAAAAGATTACGCACGAGCATCAAATGGTTATTAAATAACACTTTTAAAAATGCAACCAATGATCACACCCGACTTCCCGGCAACATTTCAGAAAGTATCGGATTTGATAAACTTGAATCCGGAAGATCTGCTTCTCCGGATTTGTCAACTCCTGAAGCAGGAAATTTACCATTACGACTGGGTCGGTTTTTATATCCTTGATCAGGAAAAGAACGAACTTGTTTTGGGTCCGTATGTGGGCAAACCTACTCCACACACCAATATTGCCGTTGGAAAGGGCATTTGCGGACAGGTTGCCGAAAGTGGCCGTACCATGGTTGTACAGGATGTATCCCAGGTTGAAAATTACATTTCATGCGGCCTTGATGTTCAATCGGAGATTGTTGTTCCTATTTTGAAAGATGGACTGTTTGTAGCCGAACTGGATATTGACAGCCACTCCCCCGCCCCGTTCACTTCTGATGACAGTAAATTCCTGGCTAGAATATGCGAACTGCTGGCAGATCGTATCTAAATATAGATTACCGTTTTTTATAATCAAACTATTAACCAGATATAAACAACCACATGAATCTGGATGAAAAGGAGAACAGAACCAGTTCTCCTTTATTGTTTTAGCCCCACCAATTAAAAAAAATATTCTATTTTGATTTATCGAGTCCTGCAACTACATTAAACAAAACCTCAGAGAATGAAAAAATATCATCTAAGGATTTCATCTCATTTTTAACCTCTTTTTTATTCTCATCAAGTATTACAAAGTATTTTTTAGCTCCGTTGAGATATAATCTACAGATAGTTTTTCTGTTATTATCATCTAGAACAATTGCAAAATAACTTTGAGCATCCCTATAGGAGATTCTTTTAAAATCAATCTTTTGCCTCAGAATAGTTTTAACAATCATAAAAGCTTCTAACTCTTCAACTGTTGTTTCTACTTTATTTTCAGGTTCTAACGCAGCTATTGTAGGCTTACTTTCTTGTTCTTTAGATGCCTCATCTTCTTTAGTTAGAGCTGTTTTAAGTCTTTCAGTTATTAAATCGCTTATGTACTGCTGAACAGATTTTTTAGTCAGATTTGTAAACAAATCAAGAACCTTAGCAGTAATTACACTTGGATAAACCTGTTTAGCAAAGAGTTTAACAAACTCTGGAGAAGGATTATTTAGCTCTATATTTAGTAGCTGTTTTAACTCATTAGTATATTTTAATTCACTGGCAGTGTTATAAATACTATCAGCATCAAAGTAGGACTTATGGAATTTCTTAAGCTCTTCTACCTGATTATCCTTTACCTCAGTGATATTAAATTCCAGAAAAGGTTTCTCATCCATCTTATTAGGGTCAACTAAGTCAGAGTAGAAACGATAAATTATTCCATTTGTCAATAAACCAAACTTAGCTTTTGAAGTGTGAAAATATCTCAATAGCTGTCCATCATGGATGCTTAAATTTTGGTTCCAATGCTTACATTCGATAAGTATAGTTGGCTTTCCATCTAAGAAGATTGCATAATCAATCTTTTCACCTTTCTTTAGTCCAATATCAGAAACAAATTCTGGTACTACTTCGATAGGGTTAAATACATCATAGCCTAGAGCCTGAATAAAAGGCATAATAAAAGCATTTTTAGTGGCTTCTTCTGTTGAAATCTGGTCCTTGAGACGGGTGACTCTATCACCCAGAATTTTAATTTGGTCTTTGAAATCCATGTTTTTAGATTAATTTATTTAGTTAGCAATCAGGGTGTTGTAATTTTTATGCAGTTACGTACAAATATAAACAATAATAATCATGTTTTAAATAATGGGTGAATTAAAAATTGAACTTTGTTATAAGGGTGAAGACAGAAAATTTCTGACAAAAGTTTGTAATATGCTGAGCTTTCATTTTTAAATATGGATTATAGTTTTTAGCACAATACATGCTTCTAAAAGTTAATTTTCTAAAATAAATTCGTTCAACGTAATATTTTACAGGTTTTAGTTGTTTAAATAGTTCAAATTGCAGTAAATTGTATTACTGCAAATTAAACTATTTGCTTTTTGATGAATCTACAAACAGATTCATTGTCAAGTTTATATTCAGAGCCATGATGAACGAAATTTACGAAATACTTTTTCACACCAACGAAGCTTTATATGCCATTGTTTCTGAAAATGTCTGGGAAGCCTATCTGGTACTTTTCCTGATAATTTTTCTGGAAACCGGGCTCATTGTCTTTCCCTTTCTTCCTGGCGATGGATTACTATTTTCAGCCGGAGTAATTGCAGCTTCATCCGAAATGAGTATTCTTTTGCTTGTTCCAATATTAATTACAGCAGCAATCTTAGGAAACCACTTCAATTACAGGATTGGAAAACAGGTTGGCAACGGAATAGAACACAGTAAAAACAGGTTTGTCCAGAAATATTTAGTCCGATCAATTCTGAAGACGCGTGTCTTTTATCGCCTGCATGGAAAAAAATCAATCATTATTGGCCGTTTTTTTCCGGTAATCCGTACCTACATTCCGTTTCTGGCCGGTACGGTTCAGTTCGACTATCCTGTTTTTAAAACCTACACCATTATCGGATCGGTCATTTGGGTCCCATTTTTTACCCTGACAGGTTATTTTCTGGGCGACATTACCTGGATTAAAGATAATTTCGAATTGATTTTTCTGGGCCTGATCGTTGTTACGCTCATTCCGTTCTTCTATGCCGCCATTAAAACTATGTTTTCAGGCAAGAGAAACCGCAAGTGATGGCCTAATTTTCTGCGATGCCTTATTTATCCGGCAAAAAAGTTATTTTTGATACTTTAAAAAATAACCTCTATGTCAAAACTATTCGTACTAAAGCCCATTTCGGACTTACTTTCTGAATCGAAAGCCGATCATGGGCTTCGGAAATCCCTTTCTGCATTAAATCTTACGACACTAGGAATTGGCGCTGTTATCGGTGCAGGAATTTTTGTGTTAACCGGCCAGGCTGCTGCGCAATATGCTGGTCCTGCCATTGTTATTTCATTTTTAATATCTGGTTTTGCATGCTTGTTTGCAGGTTTATGCTATGCCGAATTTGCCTCCATGATTCCGATTTCCGGAAGCGCTTACACCTATGCGTATGCGACCATGGGCGAATTTATGGCATGGATCATTGGCTGGGATTTGATTTTGGAATACCTTTTTGCCGCATCAACAGTTTCAGTTGGCTGGTCGGGCTATGTGGTAAGTTTCCTGAGGGACTTTGGAATTATCATACCAGCACAGTTTACCGCTGCATTAGGTACCGTTTTGGTTGACATACCACAGGTTGGATGGAAGATGATTACTCCTGAACTTACAAAAAGTCTGGCAGATACCGGAGTTTCAATTACAAACCTGCCACATCTGACCGGGATATTGAATCTTCCTGCCATGTTTGTAGTGGCTGCATTAACCACTTTATTACTGATCGGAATTCGCGAATCAGCCAGTTTCAATAACATTATGGTTGTTGTTAAGGTATTTGTAATATTACTTTTCATTGGCATTGGGTTTATGTTTGTGAATAAAGCAAATTGGATTCCTTTTATTCCTGAAAATACCGGCGAATGGGGCCATTATGGTTGGAGCGGAATTCTTAGGGGAGCTGCTGTGATTTTCTTTGCTTACATTGGTTTTGATGCTGTATCTACAGCTGCCCAGGAAGCAAAAAATCCTAAAAGGGATATGCCTATTGGTATTTTGGGTTCCCTTGGAATCTCGACTATATTATATGTTCTGGTAGCCATTGTATTGACCGGTATCGTAAGCTATACTTTTTTAAATGTATCCGATCCGATTGCTGTCGGCGTTGATGCCATGGGACCTGGCCTTTTTTGGTTGAGACCCATTATTAAAGTCGCCGCAATTGCCGGATTAAGCTCCGTTATTCTTGTAATGCTTCTGGGGCAACCCCGAATCTTTTTCTCCATGGCAAAAGACGGACTTTTACCACCAGTTTTCTCAAAAATACACCCCCGGTTTAAAACTCCTTATGTAAGTACGCTCGTAACTGGTTCTGTAGCATTGGTATTGGCAGGAATATTGCCTATAAACATACTTGGAGAATTAGTTTCAATTGGAACCTTACTGGCCTTTGCCATTGTTTGTATTGCAGTAATTATCCTTAGGGTAAAACGACCTGATATTCCCCGTTCATTTAAAACGCCTTTTGTTCCTCTGGTGCCAATTTTAGGGGCAGGCATTTGTATCTTGCAGATGGTCTCTCTGCCCTGGGAAACATGGGCACGTTTGATTGCCTGGATGGCATTGGGCTTTGTTATTTATTTTACATACGGAATCAGGAATAGTAAGATCAGGAACAGTCAAAAGTAACCTGATAATAAAAAACAGAATGAAGCCCCACCTGATTTTGGCGGGGCTTTTTTTAAGGCGAATGCAACCTGCCGGTTTAATTTCCAACAAATTTTACATTTCATTGTTACATTGAAGTACAATGAACTGAAAGGCCTATTCTATGAAATTTACTCATTTACTGGTATTCCTATCCGCTTCTTTTTTAGTTATAAATGTTGCCAATTGTCAGACTGCGAACAAACTCATTCCTTTCGCCTCAGGCTTAATAAGCCCTGTAAGCATTACGAATGCAGGTGACAAACGACTATTTGTTGCTGAACAACGGGGTTATATCCGGATTTTAAGTTCTACCGGAACAATCAATTCCCAACCTTTCTTAAATATTACTAACCGGGTTGTATATGGTGCAGAACGGGGACTACTTGGAATAGCTTTTCATCCCAAATATTCGTCAAATGGATTCTTCTATGTCAATTATATCGGCAAAGGCGACAGCACACATATTTCCAGGTTTACAGTTAGTACGGGCGATCCGAATGTGGCCGATCCGCAAAGCGAACTAAAACTGATGACCATCTTTCAGCCATACCAGAACCACAATGGCGGCGATTTGAAATTTGGCCCTGATGGTTATTTATATATTGGTATGGGCGATGGAGGTTCAGGTGGTGATCCTGGAAACCGGGCACAAAATCCAAAGGAATTATTGGGCAAAATGTTGCGGATTGATGTTGATCATGGCAATCCGTATTCGATTCCGTCCTCCAATCCTTTTTATAACAGTAATACTGCCAGGGGTGAAATATGGTCGCTGGGATTGCGCAATCCGTGGAGATTCAGCTTTGACCGACTTACCGGAGACCTTTGGATAGCCGATGTCGGACAAAGTACTACTGAAGAAATTGATTTTCAGCCGGCAGGCAGCAAAGGGGGCGAAAATTACGGATGGCGGTGTTACGAAGGGAATAAGGCATATAATTCTGGTGGATGTGGTCCGTTATCTTCCTTCACCTTCCCTGTTTTTTCCTATGCTCAAGGTCAGGAATGTTCAGTGACCGGAGGGTTTGTTTACCGTGGGTCAACCAAATCTCCATTTTATGGGCATTACTTCTTTACTGATTATTGTTCCGACAGAATTTGGACCTTGCACAAAGTAGCCGGGAATTGGGTCAAGGAAGATTTTGGACAGTTTTCAGGAAATAATTTCAGTACGTTTGGCGAGGGTGCCGATGGCCAAATCTACGTTGCAGGTTTATCCAGCGGTAAATTATTTCGTGTTTCCGATCAGGTAACCGAAAGTCGCCTGATTAATAAGCCAATCGATTTTAAAGTCATACAGATTCCCTTTTCTGATCTGATCCGAATTGAAACTGAGCAAATAATTGATCTGGACATGCAAATTTCAGTTTATGATTTAAAAGGCATAAAACGCTTTCAAGGCAATACTACAGAAAGTAGTTACGAGTTTAATCCCGGTTTTTTGACTTCAGGAATCTATTTATTGAGTGTCAGGATTAACAGAAATAATCAGGTTCGAAAACTGGTATTGGGGAATAATACGAGCCGGTAGTTTGCCAATTTTATTACTTTCGTGGTGAAATTCAATAATTATCACAAAAATCAAGGATGTCTCATACTTCTTCAGTAAAATCAATACTATTTGCCTTACTGGCAAATCTGGGAATTGCCATTACCAAAACAGTTGCGGCAGTAATAACTGGTTCAGGAGCTATGTTGGCTGAATCCATCCATTCTTATGCCGACTGTGGCAACCAGGGTCATTCTTTCAATGGTCACCGGCAATCCTCTCTTCGATGCATTGGGAAGTATCGGAATTGGTATTTTGCTGGTCGTAATCTCCATCTTTCTTGCTATAAAAATAAAAGGTCTATTGATTGGGCAAAGTGTGGATTTAGAAATACAGGAAGATATTACAAGCTTTTTGGAAGCCCAACCTGAAGTAACAAAAATTCTGAATTTAATTACCCTTCAACTGGGCGCTCAAATCATGGTGGCGGTAAAAGCCAAAATGACTCCGGTGGAGAATGTTGACCAATTGATTGCAAACATTAACCGATGCGAAACCGCCCTCAGGAATCATAAACACGCAATTCAATGGATATTTTTTGAACCTGATGTAGAGAAATGACTCCTACCCGTTCATTCGTTCCACATTAGCAGACAATTAACAATTACGTAGCATTCAAGACTTTTAAATAGGTAATTTTGCGGCTTGTTTATAAAAAGCCGGGTAAAACACCGTTATATACTCTGGGACCAGGAAATTTAGAAAAGAAACATCTATGAAGCGTATTAATGAATACAAGAAATTGTTTAATGTTGAACAAGACACCGATCTTAAAAACCTGAAAACGACTTATCGTAATCTGGTAAAAGAATGGCATCCTGATAAATTCCAGGAAGGTGATGCGATGTACACCGAGGCTGAACTGAAAAGCCGGCAAATTATTGATGCCTATCATTTTCTGGTGAGCATTGCACCCGAAACAAGAGCAGCTAATTTAGAAGAATATAGAACCACTACATCCGAATCGAATATAGCTGATTTCAAACACAAAGGACTTTTACTTGAAGTTACATTTTTAGATGGAACAACGTATGAATACTTCGGCGTTCCGAAAAGTGTATATATAAAAATGGTTAATTCTGACAAGCAATTGCGGTTTGCAAAAAGAAACATTTTCAATACATACCTGTACCGAAAATCAAAAAGAAGTCTTGAAGTAGCCTAATTTGCTTTCTCTTTTGGATAAGAAAAGTCAGGCCTTCCTTACCCGCTCAACCGTTCCACGTTCTTGCCAATAATAACCAAGGCAGGCATGGGTGGTTTTTCAAATTCCAGTATTTGGCCGATGGTTCCTAATTTAGCCTCTAATGCAGATGAATCTGATTGTGAGACTTTACTGAGTACCTGAACATTTATTTCAGGCGAAATGGATTGATCCATTAACCGCCGGGCCAAACGAACCAGTTTATTCAGCCCCATATAGAAAATGACCGGTGAGCCTGATTTCAGGACAGAAACAAAAGTTTCCAGATCACAGAAATCGCCTTTGCAGTAATGACCGGTACCAAACAGAACCATGCTGTTCTTGCCACGTTCGGTGAGCGGAATACCATACAATGAAGCTGCTCCCAAGGCTGAAGTAACGCCGGGAATGGCTTCGTAATTCAGACCGTTTTCAATGCAAAAGCGGATTTCTTCAGCGCCCCGCCCAAATATCATCGGATCGCCCGATTTCAACCGAACAATTTTTTGTCCTTTCCCTGCCAATTCAATGATTGTTTGATTGATCCATTCCTGCCTGTCAGTTTGGTCCTGCCCATCCTTGTATATTTTGCCTACATAAATGCGCTGAGCAGTTGGTTTGGCCAAGTTCAGAATTTCTTCGCTCACCAAAGCATCATGCAAAATACAATCAGCTTCCTGAATGCGTTTCAGCGCTTTGATGGTCAGTAATTCAGGATCGCCCGGACCAGCGCCAACTATGGAAATAAGATGGGAAGCCTCCCCCGGCCCCTCCGAAGGAGGGGAGAAATACTTCCGGTAATTTGCTGTTGCCATTTAGGAATGATTTTTTTAGGATCGCACTTTTCACTTTTGACTTGGTTCGAGGTTTTCCAGATAATCCATCGGACTGGGATAAATGAACTGGTACTTTAACAGGCGAATCAGTTTGCTGCTGTCAATGATTTTATAGGCTTCTGCCTGATCAGAAACCATGGGTTCGGGCAAGCCTGAAATTCGGGCTGCTTTACCGTAGAAATCCTTTTTCAGCGGGTGTTCCGGGCAACAGGCATTCAGCGTTTCGCCCCAAAGATTCTGGTTAACAATGGCTGAAATAATCCCAATGCAATCCTCCTGATGAATCAGGTTAACCGGTACATTGGCTATTGGCTGTGCCGATTTCAGGAGAAAACGCGCCGGATTGCGATCGGCGCCAATCAATCCCCCAAACCGTATGATCGTAGTTTCGAAATCGGTCAGGTTTTTCAACAGATTTTCAGCCAGGACCAAGGCTTTTCCGCTTGCTTTGTCCGGAATATTCAGGTCTTCCTCTTTCGCTGTTCCAAAATTTTCAGGATAAACAGAGGTTGAAGAAATGAAAATCACTTTTTGAATGCCAAACTTCAGGAGAAATGGAATCAGTTGCCCGATTTGTGCCGGATAATAATGCTCAATTCCTTCGATTCGCCGGGGAGGAATAGAAATAACCAACACATTGCAGTTGAAAAAATCAGGATCATCCATGATGACTTCAGTATCGGATAAAACAATCTGATAAGGTAAAATACCAGCATCGCTTAGCATTCCGAACTTTTCAGGAGAGGTAACAGAACCTTTCACTGAAAAACCTTTTTCCAGTAAATGCTTTGCCAGCGGCACTCCTAACCACCCGCACCCCAAAATCGAAACTGTTCCTTTATCCATTCATACTTATTTGTTGTTTTCTTCAATCCATCGTGCAACAGAGTACTGAACAAACGACAATTCCTCCTGTTCAGGCGAAAGATACACTTTATTGGTAAAAACCCGCCAAGCAGCCCTTGCCGTAGAGTTTTCGTTAGCCAAAATAACCGAGGAAGGATTAGTAAAATTTCCAGAGGCTTTAAAATTATCAATTCCGGATGGACTAAAGAAAAGATAGGCATCAAAGATTCCGTTTACGATTTTCTCAATGGGAGTATTTTTATATACTTCAATCGCGGAATACTGCAAGGATGTTGCCTCAAAAATTGAATTGATTTCGGTGTACAGCTTATCGCCATGCAGGAATAAAACCGACTCGCCCTCATTTTGGAAAATAACCTTCCCGGCCAGTTCAACCGACTTTGAAAATGATGATACAGAAACAGGTAAGTTAAGCTTGCTTAGAATTTCAGCCTGATTTTCAGACCAGCAATAAATTCGGTCGGTTTGGGTAAAGCCAAGTTGTGCCCCGAAACGAACCAGCCAGTGCGCGGCATAGGTGCTCGTTACTACCCATTGTTTGCTCTGTTTGGCTACTGTTCCGAAGAATGGAAGGTTGGGCTTTTTGTACCCGATCCGCAAAAAAGGTTGTTCGATGTACTGAATTTGATGCTTTTGCAGCCATTGCCGGGTTTTATGAGACAATTTTTCGCCGATAAAAAATACTGGAGTTTTCATGATATAAATTTTTTAATGTTTGAAATCACTTCCTTTTAATGTTTCTTTTACATACTGTTTCCGGATAACGAAATCGCCAAACTTTTCGCCATCAATCCTATTCTGTGCGTAATCAGAAATGATGGGTGTTAATTCAGCCAGTATTTCATCTTCGGTAAGCGTTTCTTTGTAGAGCGTATTGAGGCGGGTCCCGTTAAAGTTTCCACCCAAATAGAGGTTGTAATGGCCTTCCGATTTCCCGACGAAACCAATTTCGGCCAGATAAGGTCTTCCGCAACCATTCGGGCAGCCAGTCATCCGAATCACAATTTCTTCCTTAAACAACTCATGCTGACCAAGAATCGTTTCAATTTTGGTGACCAGCGATGGCAGATACCTTTCAGCTTCGGCAAATGCCAATCCGCAGGTATTGAGCGCCACACAGGCGATTGAATTCTGCCGGAGTCCCGAAAGTTCGCCTGGCAATACGCCATTCTTTTTCAGGATTTCGCTCACTTGTTTCTTTTCGTCAGCCGATACATTGGCAATGATCAGATTTTGGTTTCCGGTCAAAATAAATTGTCCGTCAATGTGTTGAGCCACTTCGCGAAGAGCCGATTTCAGGTTAAAACCGTTTCTGTCGGCTACACGTCCACCTTCAACAAACAGTGTCAGGCTCCACTTCGAATCTGTGCCTTTCTTCCAGCCCAGACGGTCGCCATTGCGGGTAAAATTGAATGGCCTTGCCTCCTGAAGTTCATAGTCGAGGTTTTTGTGCAACTCGTTTTTAAACCAGTCAATGCCATGATCATCAATGGTATATTTCAGTCTTGATCGTTTGCGGTTCTGCCGGTTTCCGTTGTCGCGCTGAACCAGAACTATTTTTTCTGCCACATCAAGCACCTGTTCGGGATAGCAAAAGCCAATCACTTCGGCCAGTCGCGGATAAGCTTCCGGCATTCCAAATGTTGAACCCATTCCACCGCCCACAGCCACATTATATCCTGCAATCCGGTTGTTTTCAACGATAGCAATAAATCCCAGATCCTGGGAAAAGACATCCGAATCGTTATATGGCGGAATAGCCACCGTGATTTTGAATTTGCGGGGAAGATAACGGTCACCATAAATTGGTTCAACATCTTTTTTGCTGTCGGCTATTAACTTTTGGTCGAGCCAGATTTCATGGTAGGCAGTGGTTGATGGCAGCAAATGTTCGCTGATCAGGCGTGCCGTTTCGTAAACTTCGGCATGCAATTCCGACTCGGCTGGATTTGGATGGCACATCACATTTCGGTTCACATCGCCGCAAGCAGCAATGGTATCCATTAATCCGGCATTGATTCCCTGAATGGTCTTTTTGAGGTCTTTTTTAATGACTCCATGAAGCTGAAAGGCCTGTCTGGTGGTCAGTTTCAGCGTATGGTTGGCATATTGCTCCGATAAAATGTCCATTTGCAACCATTGTTGTGGAGTAACTACCCCACCCGGAATACGCACACGAATCAGAAAAGAAAATGCAGGTTCCAGCTTCTGGCGTTTGCGTTCTTTCTCCAGATCGCGGTCACTCTGTTGGTATATGCCGTGAAATTTTGAAATTTGGGTATCACCGATTGCAATCGAGCCTGTAATTGGATCCGCCAGGCTTTCAACTAAAGTTCCGCGCAAATAATTGCTGTCGTATTTTATTTTTTCTACTTCCGAAAGTAGATTCCAGTTTATTGTATCGCTCATATTTTGAGTTATAAATTTTGAATAATTCGATTTCCTTTTCTGAAAACTGAGACTGAACACTGTTCACTTTTAGTACACATCTGTTTGAAATCGCTTTTCTTTTTTCAATGTTTTCAGGTATTCCAGCGCTTTTTCTTCGCTCATGCCACCTTCATTCTCAAAAATCCGTAGCAAAGTCTTCTGCACATCGCGGGCCATTTGTTTCATGTCGCCACACAGATAAATGTTTGCCCCGTTGTCCAGCCATTCAAATATTTCCTTCTGATTTTCCAAAAGGCGGTGCTGCACATATACTTTTTCTTCCTGATCGCGCGAGAAAGCCACATCAATTTTTTCCAGGTACCCATCTTTAAGCAATTTCTGCCATTCAAGCTGGTATAAAAAGTCGGAATGAAAGCGACGTTCTCCAAAGAAAAGCCAGGTTTTGCCTTTCTGGTTACTGGCTTCGCGGTGCTGTAAAAATGCTCGGTACGGAGCAACACCGGTTCCTGCACCTACCAATATAACCGGGGTTTCCTCGTTTTCTGGAAGTTTAAATGCCGGGTTCTTTTCAATGAATACTGAAACCTGAGAGTCAATATCAATCCGGTCGGCCAGATAAGTGGAACAGGCGCCGGCACGTTCGCGCCCTTTATATGAATAGCGAACTGTAGCTACAGTAACGTGTACTTCATCGCCAACAGCCGACTGGCTTGACGAAATGGAATACAACCGTGGCGGAAAGCTTCTAAGAATGCAGGCAAAATCCTGTGCCATCAATTTGAATGGAAATTCTTCGAGCAAGTCGAGTACATCATGTCCATATAAATATTTATCCAGTTGCCCGTCATTTTCAATAATTTCCTGAAGCTTTTGATTTCCGGTTTTTTCGTAATACTCCTGAATGACATCGCGGGTTAGAACTGTAATTTCCAATCGGTCTGACAAAGCTTCGCGAAGAGAAATTGTATCCTCTTTAAGGGTTACGGGTTCATCTCCGGACAAAGATGTTTGTTTTAAAATAGCATCAACCAACAACGGCGGGTTGTTTGCCAGAATTCCGACAGAATCGCCCGGTTCATAGCTGATACCCGATCCTTCGAGCGAAAGTTCTACATGGTAAACCTCCTTGTCCGAATCGCGCCCTGTAATTTTCACTTTATCAATTACGGTTGCCTTGAAGGGATTCTTTCTGGAGTATTGCTCACTTTTTGGAGCATTGATAGCAATAGGATTTTCGGAAGTTGGAGTGGCCGGAATTTCGGCAAAAACAGATGTAAACTGATTGATCCATGCCTCAGCTTCATCTTCGTAATCAACATCCAGCTTAAGAATGGGCAGAATAGCTTTTGCTCCTGATTTTGACAAAGCCTGATCAATATCAATACCCGTTTTGCAGAAAAACTTATAACTTTTATCGCCTAAAGCCACTACCGAATATTTAAGGATTGGCAATTGGGGTGCACGTTTTCCGGTAATATAATTGTAAAAATCTTCGGCCATTGCAGGGGGTTCTCCTTCGCCGTGAGTACTTACGATGAAAACCAGGTTGGATTCAGAAGATAGTTGCCTGGTTTTATAATCGTCCAAAGCAACCGACTGTACTTCAACTCCCCGGCTGGCAAGCTTTTCAGCCAATTTACCTGCAATTGTTTTACTTCGTCCGGTGTGGGTTCCGTACAGAATTTTTAGCTGTTTGCTGTTTTTAGCCTGAATGGGCGTACTTGCAGATTGAGTGTTTCCGGATGATACCAGTAAGCCCTGAAAATAGCCGTTAATCCAGAGCAGTTGATCCCGGTTTAATCCCACAGAAAGGATTGTTAAAGCGCCTGATTGTTGCTCGTTTAATGGATTTAATTGAATGTTCATTGTTCTGGTTTTTTATGATTTTCTAAGTATTCCTGAATCTGATTCCGAATATGGATTGATTCATAAACGTTTTCTGCATTTGAACTTACCGCCACTAAAATATTTCCATCCTGATAAATGGCAGGTGAAACAAACTGGCAAAGCTTTGGATTGTCGTGAATATTGACCAACAGCCCGGCCACTTTCCCATCGTGTGCTATTTGCCTGTCGAGTTCCTCATTGTTGGTACACGAATAAAGCATCAGGTAGCCTTTCAAATCGCTGCTTTCATACTTTTTCAGGAAGCAAACTACCCCGGTTGAATAAATTTCGTTGATGATGTTTTCGGCCACAACTTCGAGCTGCGCGCCAAAGCGTTGAAGTATCCGTATCTTCTTTAAAGCTCTTTTCCCGCCACCGATTATCAGTACTTTACTGTTCGAAATATCAATTGATATGGGTAAAAAATTTCTTTCCATGTTCTGGGTTATATTTGATAATCTGAATCTGTTTTCTTTATCCGTCCGAAATTGATCCGGTTCCAGGTGCGTTCGTGTGCGTAATAAAGAGCCATTTTGGTGAACACTTCTACTCCCCCAATCGCTATAGCTATATCAAGTTTGCTGGTTATTATTAAAGAGATCACAATAGTATCAAGTGTTCCAATGGTTCGCCATGAAACCGACTTCACAATGCTTCGGTATGATTTTTCACTCATGTATTAGTTGTTTGTGTACAAAAAAAAAGCTCTTCTGAAATTCAGAAGAGCTTAAAATATTGTGGTATAATTCACCTATATCCTGTCAACCTCCTGAATAGCTATTATAAAACACATACACATACACATTGAAGCGCACATGGTACGGGTAAAATTCATTTTTGCTATTTCAGAAGAAAATTTGTTCATCGGTAAAAGACTTAATGATCTGCAATTATTCAATGCTGCAAATATAGAGTCAAATTTGACACTTCATAGAAATTTCATGTTTATTTTTCGTTAAATCATCGAAACGCACAAAATTGGATTCTATATTTGCCTTTTGATTTTAACCATTTTATGTCAAAAGCGAATGTTTTCTATTTCAATCCTACCTGCGAACTGGCTGTTGCCAACGGGTCGTTCAGCTACATACCGCCACTTCTGCTTCAGGAAATGGAATGCGATTTAGCCGTACTTCCATTGGTCTTTGCCTCAGAAAACGATTTTGTCATTTCGGCAAGTCCTCCTTCGGCTGAATATATTCAACTGCTTAAAGATTGTGGATTTGAAGTTCCCCGGTTTTGCAGTTTATCCGAACTTGAAGAAATGCCAACCGGTTCGTATGATGTTATCTGCCCCTGGGGCTGGAGCCCGGCGGCACATTTTAAACTGAAGAACCTCAAAGAAAAGTGTTCCGGAGAATTTAAGACAAACCCTGTTTACAATTGGCATGAAGGGCATCAATCACTTTTCGAACGATCAACTTCTCAAAATTTCCTGACCGGCATCCTGAATAATAATCCGCAATCATGGCTTATCAGCAAATCAATGACCGGCGTAAAGGTGACTAACCTGACAGAAATTGAATCAATGCTCAATAAAAATCCGGCATTGGTTTTAAAAGCGCCAATGAGTTCTTCCGGGCGGGGAGTTCAGATCATCCGGAGAAAAATTCTAAATAATTCAAACAAAGAATGGATTTCAGGAGTATTGAAACAGCAAAACTACCTGATAGCCGAACCATTTCTTGAAAAACTGGCCGATCTGTCTTTTCAGTTTCGAATAAATGAGGATTCAGATATTGAATATTTGGGTCACTCTTTCTTCGAAACCAATTCGAATGGCCAGTATAAAGGGTCGTTTATCCACACCGGATTGAAAGATATTTTTCCTGATGAAAACAGTGATGAATTGGAAGAAATGATCGGGACAACAGCTTTAGTGATCGGAAAGGAATTAATGTCATCAGTATATGTACGATGGCATCGTGGATTTTTAGGCGTTGATGCCATGATTTTCAGGAATGAAAAACGGTTGATGATGCAACCCTGTATTGAGATCAATTGCAGAATGAATATGGGAATTCTAACTCTTTTTTTGGAAAGAAAAATTCGGAAGGAAGCAAAAGGCAAATTTGAACTTTTTTACGGAGTACCGGGTGAATTTGAAGTTTATGCAAAAAAGAATATTCTTTTAAATCCGCCTGTATATCAGGACGGGAAAATCAGTTCAGGTTTTTTTCCGCTGGTTGAACCGGTATGCCAGCAAAAATTTGGCGCTTATTTTTTGGTAGGTGGCACCAGGTAGTGGTTAATGGTATCGAGCAAATATTTTAAGCGGATTGGTTTAGTGATAAATTCATCACAACCTGCTTCATGGCACAATCTTTCTTCACCCGATAAAATAAAGGCCGTTTGCACTACAATGATGATTTCAGGACGCATGTCCTTGATGATTTTCGTGGCTTCCATACCATCCATTTTAGGCATATTGATGTCCATTAAGATCAAATCAAGGTGTTCGGTTTTCTTTACTATTTCAACGGCATCCATGCCATTCTTCGCCCACATCAGCCTGGCTTTGGTCTTTCTTAATGCAGCCTCGAAATAAATATTACTGGTTTCGTTGTCTTCAACGACCAGTACCGATTTTCCTTCCCAGGCATAAACTGTATCTTTCAGTTCCATTTTGTAATTATTAGTTAAATATTTATACCTCCTGTTGTTTGTATATTCTGTTGAGCAACCAGATTAAATCACTTACATTAAAAGGTTTTCCCAAAAAATCATCCATTCCGGCATTAATAAACAATTCTTTATCACTTTTCATGGCATTGGCAGTCATAGCAACAATCGGGACGCGGGTTTTCACCTTGTTGAGATATTCCCATTCACGGATTTTAGCAGTTGCTTCAATTCCATCCATTTCAGGCATCTGAATGTCCATAAGAATTAGATCGGGCGACTCTCTGATACAGGATTCAACAGCCTGAATACCATCCGATACAACCAGAACCTGATGACCTAATTTTTCGAGATTTAATATAGCAATTTTTTGGTTAATAACGTTATCCTCGGCCACTAAAATTTTAAATTTTTTATCGAAATTCAGAATTTCTTCCAATGCCTGGTTATCTTCAATATCAGGGGTTTGTGTAACAGTTCCAAATTCGCATTCAAAATGGAATATAGCTCCATTCCCTTCTTCGCTGATTATTCCAATACTGCCATTCATTAATTGAACCAGATTTTTTGAAATGGCCAATCCCAGCCCGGTACCCCCAAATTTTCGGGTTGTTGATGTTTCAGCCTGGGTAAATGATGTAAATAATTTCGATTGGTTTTCAGGTGAAATACCTATGCCTGAATCCCGGACTTCAAAATAAAGGCGAACAAGTTCTTCATCAGATTTAATAAGGCTCACTTGTATGCGGACAAAACCCTTGGAGGTAAACTTAATCGAATTATTGCAAAGGTTGATTAACACCTGTTTTAACCGGAGCGGGTCGCCAATCAATAATTCAGGCACTTCAGGCGCTATTTGGAACGACAAACTGAGTCCCTTTTGCAAGGCTTTATACCGGAGAATTTTTGTTACCTCATTAATTTCATCGGCCAAATTAAAGATGATCCGTTCAAAGGTAACCTGGCCGGCTTCTATCTTCGAAAAATCAAGCACATCATTAATAATCATCAACAGGTTTTCGCCTGAAATGCCGATTATATCAATATATTCGAGCTGTTCACCGGTCAGTTCGGTGCGTTTCATAATGTCTATCATCCCAATAATACCATTCATCGGGGTTCTGATTTCATGAGAAATATTGGCCAGAAAAATAGCTTTTGCTTTTGCTGAAGCCTCAGCGATTTCTTTTGAATGAATCAATTCATGTTGTGCCCTTCGAAGGGTCAGGTGAAGATTGACACGGGCCAGAAGTTCTTCTTTACTGAATGGTTTGGGTATGTAATCAACCGCTCCAAGTTGAAATCCTTTGACGATACTGTCTTTTTCTTTTTTAGCAGTCAGGAAAATGATCGGAATATCCTGCGTTTGTGGATTTGATTTCAGTATTGAACAGACTTCAAACCCATCAATATCAGGCAAAACTACATCAAGCAGAATCAAATCAAATTTATGGGCCCTTGCTTTCGCCAAAGCTGATTTACCGTTAATCGCTGTAGCAATCTGGTATTCCTGGTCTGATAGAATATCTTTCATCAGATCAAGGTTGAGTTGCACATCGTCAACAATCAGAATTCTGGAAGTATGGCCGATATTTTGCATTTTTATTGAAATGTAGTGTTTAACCATTTAATTAATTCCTCGGGATTACCAATCATTCTGGCGGCATTTAGCTTAATGGCTTCTCTGGGCATTCCAAAAATTACCGATGATTTTTCATCCTGGGCAAAGGTCATGGCTCCTGCCTGATATAATTCAAGCATTCCCCGGGCGCCATCAGCCCCCATCCCTGTCATGAGAATGGCCGTTATATTTTTTCCTTTGAATTTAACTGCCGATTTGAACAACACATCAACAGATGGACGGTGCCGGTTGACCAGCGGCCCCATTTCAAGCTTGCATTTGTATTTTCCGTTTTCCATCATCAGTTGCAGGTGATTAAAACCGTTGGCAATATACACATAACCCCGTTGAATAACATCGCCTTGTTCTGCTTCCTTTACATTTAATTGACTTTCAGTATTTAGTCTTTTGGCAAATGCTTTGGTAAACTCACCGGGCATGTGTTGCACGATTAAGATGCCAGGCAGATCGGTCCGCAGGTTTTTCAGAATTCGGGAAATAACTTCGGTACCTCCTGTTGAAGCGCCAAGCAGAATTATTTTTTCGGAATGAAGCTTAGGGCTTTGAATAGCAGTTATTGGCTGATCAGGCCGATTAACGGGAACATTTTCCTTTTGTTCTTTTTTCATCGGTTTAATCCTGATTCGCTGGGTCATGGAAGAAGCTTTGATAGCATCAGTAATCCGGATACTGTATTCATCCAACTGGTCCTGATTTGCTATCCTGGGTTTTGAAATGATTTCTTTTGCGCCAAGCTTCAATGCCCGGATTCCTGTTTCAGAACCTTCGCCAACCACTGATGAGATGACCACAACAGGGATCGGATGTTGTTTCATGAGTTTCCCCAAAAAGGTAAGTCCATTCATCCGTGGCATTTCAATATCCAAAGTAATTACATCAGGCAGATTTACTGAAATCATGGAAACTGCCTCATACGGATCAGATGCTGCCCCAACAACCTCAATCTCCGGATCCAAACTAAGGATTTGAATCAATGTATTTCTTACCGAAGCCGAATCATCAATAATTAAAACTTTTATTTTCCGGTTCATTTTTTATCCTTGTTAGTAGATTTGACCAGATACTTTTGCAGTACCTCGCCTGTTCCGGTATTAAAATGAATCTTTCGGCCCATTTTCCCTCCGGTACTCGAACCTGTGATGGATATCCCCAAATCGGATACCATCCTGAATGCTAATTCGATATTCCGCTTTCCAACATTAAAAACTGAATTTTGTTCACCAAGTACCTCTCCGCCCCCAAAAATTTTACATACAATATCTTCCTTATTTGATCCAAAATCGAGCATTTTTTTTAATAATTGTAAGATGGCCACATTACCAAATTTTGGCGATTCCAATCCATCGCCATTCCAATAAGGTAACATGTAATGATTAATACCACCTATCTTTCTTTTCCGGTCAATAAAACAAACAGCCACGCACGAACCCAGCACGGTAGTAACCCATTGCGGATCTTTACTTACGCGCATGGACGATGGATGCAAAAAGTTGTCTGACTGGCGATATTCATTCATTAGTAACGAACTTCAGTATCAAGTAAAAAATCTTCCAGATCATCCCAGTCTTCAGTTCCGGAACTCTCAGGAATGGTAACCAATATGCGAATACCTCCTTTGTAATTATCGTTCAGGCTAACTTTTCCTCCCAATAATTCGGCATAGGCCTGAACAATAGAGAGGCCAAGTCCATGGCCTGTGTTAATAGAATTAATTTTTTCGTCGAGTTGTTTGAACCGGTCGAAAACCACTTTCCGGTCATCATTATTGATCCCCTTTCCGTGATCAGACACCTCAATGGAAAGTGATCCGTTTCCTATTATAAAATCCAAATTAATTACTGATTGATCGGGACTATATTTGATTGCATTGCTAATCAAATTTTTAATAATCATTTCAAGTTTATCTTTATCAGAAATGAATAATGCCGGAGCATCAGATATTAATTTGTTGGCATGATCCATTTTTACTGACAGTGTAATGTCCTTCTTTTTCAACTGGGTTTTGAAATACTGGCAAACACTGTCGCAAAGTTCATTGAGTGGTATTTGTGAGAGCTTAGGTTCTTCTTTCCCTGCTTCGATCAGGGCTGCGGCAAATATATTTTTGAGCTGAAAATCGAGATGAAACGCCTCCTCGTAAATGAGCTCGGCCAACCGGTGTGCAAAACTGATATCGCCTTCTTTCAACTCCCTGATATTTTCGGCCAGTGCAAGCACACATGCGAATGGATTTACAATCTCGTTGGTAATGTTGCTGATGAAATGACCTTTAAGTTTTTCCGAATCGCGTAACTTCTCGTTGACCTTATAAAGGCTCCTGACCAATTCTTCATTTTCTTTTTTAAGATCAGAAATTTGTTTCCTGCATACTTCAAGTTCAGTATCAGGTTGATTTTTTGAATAATCCATAACCTTTATATATTAATTTTGACATAAATACTTGGTGCAATTGATCGAATTGGAAGGTTCATATTTATAAGCGATTCTGAATGCCCGATAATCAGATAACCTCCTGTTCTTAAGCTGTTCAGAACCCTCATTAAAACTTTTTGCTGAACCTCTGAATTAAAATAAATAAGTGTATTCCGTAATAAAATGACATCAAAAACATCGGTCATCTGATAGGCGTCATCCATCAGGTTTTGATAAGACGGTGTAACTTTTTCCCTTAAACTTTTAATAATCCTAACCTTGGGATCTTTCTGATTTTTACTTTTCAGCAAATACCGTTGTTTATATTCAAGTGGAAATACATCAATGTTCGAAATCGGATAAATGGCTGCTTTGGCTGCTTTTAACATCCTGCCTGAAATGTCGGTTGCAAGTATTGAATAGTCTATCAGCACCTGCTTTAAACGCATAAATTCTTCAACAGCAATGGCAATCGAATAAGCTTCCTGTCCGTTGGAACATCCGGCGCTCCAAAATTTCAATTTGGATACCTGGTGAATGTGTTTATTATTCAAATATTCCGGAAGAATCTGATCTTTAATGAAATCAAAATGATCTTTTTCCCTGAAAAATTCAGTCTTGTTGGTCGAAATATAATCGGCCAGGACCGAAAGCTCCGGTGAATCAAGATTCGTAGTCAATAACATTTTCGCATATTCGTCAAACGAATTTATCTCAAGCTCACGTAAACGTCGTTGCATCCGGGCCTGAAACATAACTTTTTTATCCGGAGGCATTTTTATTCCATACCTTGCTGTGATCAGGTTTCCTAGTTTGTGGAAAAGTTCATCAGATATTTGAATAAATTCTAACTTCATAAGTCAAATTATCCGTGCGTTTATTTCATTGATACAGTTAAAACCGTTCAAACTCATCGTCAGAAATGTCAGGTTGGTCAAGGTTGATTACCACTCTCCGTTTAGCCTTTGGTTCTGTTTCGGAAACTGGTTGATCCTGGTTATTCATTTTTTTGGATGTTCTTATAGCATTTCTTTCAGTACCTGTTTTAAAAAACGAAATGATATCCTGGAGTTGTTCGGCCTGAGCCGAAAGTTCTACCGCATTGGTTGCCAGTTCTTCAGAAGAAGCCGCATTTTGCTGGGTAACCATGTTTAGTTGCTGAATAGCCTGATTAATCTGATCAGTACCGGCGCTTTGCTCATAATTGGCTGCCGATATTTCCTGAATGAGTTGTGATGTTTTCTGAATATCGGGTACAATTTCTTTCATGATCTTTCCGGCATCTTCAGCATTAACAACACTCGATTTGGTTAGTTGGTCAATTTCGGTTGCGGCAAGTTTGCTTCGTTCGGCAAGTTTTCCAACTTCGTTGGCCACAACACCAAAACCACGTCCGTGTTCGCCTGCCCTGGCAGCTTCGACAGCCGCGTTTAATGCCAGAATATTGGTTTGAAATGCAATATCGCCGATGATTGAAATCTTATTGGCAATTTCACGCATCGCATCTACTGTTTTAATCACTTTTCCACTTCCCTGGAAGATATCTGCTTCGGCTTTAATTGCAATAATTTCAGTTTGTTTGGCATTCTCCTTGTTTTGCTGAATGTTAGCTGCCATCTCCTCGATTGCTGCCGATACTTCCTCTGCTGAAGCAGCCTGCTCCGATGCTCCCTGTGATACCAACTGCGAGGTTGAACTAAGTTCGAGACTGGCTGTACCCAGGTTTTCTGCTGTTGATGCCACATAGGTTATGATCTCCCGAATCCGGTTATTCATCGTCTGTAGGTTTAATGCCAAAATACCAATCTCATCCTTTTGGCTGATGTTAATTTCGCCGGTCAAATCTCCTTTGGCCATTATCTTGGTAAACTCGATCCCTATTTTCAAGGGTTCAGTTATTTTTCGCGAAATGTAAATGGCAATCCAGACAGCTAATGAAAAAGCAATAATGGCAATTATAAATAAACTGATAACAGACGACCTGATTGATTTGTCAAAGCCTTCGGCAACTTCAGTAGTATATGCAACTGAAGAATTTCTTAAATTTTCTGAATTTCCCTTAAGTTTTTCGGATATTTCCGTATTTGTTTTCCTCAATTCCTGAAGGGTTTCTGTTTTTCTTGTGAGTTCTTCGTTAGCCGATTTAGAATTGAGCAATGATTTTTCATTCAGATTGGGGACATTTTTCCCGGCCTTTTTCTTCGGAGGCACATTATTCACGAAATTGGCCTGGTTGCGGCTGATTTTGATCTTCAGGCTGTTAATTTCCTGAACAGTTTTAAATGCTGTCATCATAACCTGTTCATATTGTGGCATCAGAATTTTGGCTTCGCTTAAGTTCTGTTCCAATTTTGAAAGATTCCTCGACTTTTCAAGCAATAGTTCTCCTTCTGCCAAAGTAATTTTCAACGAGTCAAGTTCGGTCCGGGCTAATTTGAAATATTCGGGCATTCCGGTTAAATAATACCCTTCCATGTTAAATGCCACCTTCTGGGCTTCGTTGCTTAACCTGGTTGAAAGCTCCAGTTGGGGAAGAAACTCTTTCGAAAAAGAATTGATATCCTTTTTGATGAGGAACAAGGTTACCACATAATAAGTAACCAAAACAAAACCAATCAGAATCAAAATCCCGAATGCCCCAAAAAGTTTAGTCCGAATTTTTAAGTCAACAAATCTCATAACCTTATTTTTATGTGTTTATTCTACAGCATTTATCAAACTAATTTCTTCCTCCGAAAATATTTTTTCAAGATTCAGAATAATTACGAATTCATCATTCAATGTAGCAATTCCATGAATAAATTCGGAGTTGAAGCCTTTACCAACCTGAGGTGCAGGTTTTATATGTTCAGGTTCAAAGATCACTACTTTTTCGACTGAGTCAACCACAATACCCGAGCTGACCGGTTGACCGTCCAATTCAAAAACGAATATCAGGATGCAGGTATTCCTGGTATTTTCCGTTTCCGGAAATCCAAATTTCAAACGGCCGTCAAAAACTGGCAAAACATCACCAAAAAGGTTTATTATTCCTTTAAAATACCTGGGTGAATTGGGTACTTTGGTAATATCTGTCATTCCCAGAATTTTAGTCACATGGCCAATGTTTACCGCAAAAAGCTCATTCCCAATCCTGAACGTAAAATAGGAATCAAGTCCATGAATAATTTCTGTTGCCATTGTATTACGAATATTTTTTAATCATTTTATTGGTATCAATCACCAGCGCTAACTGGCCAGTCCCCAGGATACTCGCTCCCGAAAACGCATTTTGTCCTTTCAATAATCTGCCCAAAGGTTTTATCACGGCCTGATATTCATGAATAACCTCATCAACGACAAGACCAAATAACTGGTTATTTAAACCAACAACTATAATAAGCTGATTTTCCGGGGCATTCCCATCGCCAACGAACTCATCGTACATATTTAAATAAGGCAATTGAACTCCTTCAAGTTCAACAACCTGCCTGAATCCGTTTTTTAATGATTCATGTTTGATAAAGTGTATCTTTTTGATCACCGATGACGGAATAACGTAATATCCATCGCCAACCCTGGTCAGTAATCCATCAATAATAGACAATGAAAGCGGCAGTTTGATCGAAATCCTGGTAAACCGGTCTTTTTCGGTACTTAGTTCGATCATACCGCGCATTTCCTGAATTCTTTTTTTCACCACATCCATGCCCACGCCACGGCCAGACATATCAGTTACCAGTTCAGAGGTTGAAAATCCGGGTTCGAAAATTAATTGAGCAATTTCTTCATCGCTGAGCCGCGACTGATCATTGATGATCCCTTTTTCAATAGCCTTCTTTCTGATTTTGGTCAGGTCGAGGCCGGCTCCATCATCTTCAATCTCAATCAAGACATAACTGCCGGCAGTTGAAGCTTTTATTAAAACAGCGCCAATTGCCGTTTTTTGTTTGGCCAGGCGTTCATTCCTGTTTTCGATGCCATGATCCATCGAATTCCGAATGATATGAAGCAGTGGTTCAATTAACTTCTCAATGATGTTTTTATCCAGCTCTGTCTCCATTCCTTCAGTTACCAGATCTACTTCCTTATCAAGCGATTTTGACAAATCGTGAATTAAACGTTTAAACCTGACAGCCACACTTTCCAATGGAATCAGACTCATATCGAAAGCATTTTCACGAAGTTGGCGGCTTAGCTTTCCGAAATTTTCGGTAGCTGCTTCCAAATCCGGATGATTCAGTTTTGAAGCAATCACCTCCAGCCTCGATTGAGCGGTAATCAATTCACTTACTATGTTTAGGTACTGGTCAATTTTTTGTGAATCAACCCTTATCGAATCAACAGTAGTTTGGGCAAAAACTGAATTTTTTGGAATTTCGACCGATAATTTCAACATCACACCAATTTCTTCGGTTTCGTCTTCCTGGATATCAGGTTTAGGCATTTCCGGTTCTGTGGGTTCCCATATTTCATGGTTAAGTTTTGCATTCAGGAAACTGGTCAAAACGGCTTCATCCTGAAGGACATTTTGAGATGCAACTTTCTCTATCTGAATCCCGGCCTGATCGGACACAAAAATGAAGACATCCCTGAGTGTTTTAATATCTTCGGTGGTAGCAATAAACAGGCTCCATGAAACATAGCAGTATTCAGGATTCATTTCTGACAAAGATGGAAGCTCGTCAAAATTAACCTGTATATTACATTCTCCCAGAGCGTTAAGTTCATCAATAAGGTAAAGTGGATTTGTTCCGTTTTTCAAAATATCTTTGTTCGGAACAAAGGAAATGTGCCAGGTATTCTGATTAAAATTGGATTGTACCGAATGGTCTGTTTCAGATGAATTTTCTGATAAAGACGAATTCTGTTCATCGGTGAACCGGGCGATTTGCAGCTTCGTTTTTGATTTCATATTTTCGGCCAGCAGATGATGTTCGCTGCCGGGCGACACGACCATCAGGTTATGTAATCCGTCAATAGAACTTAAAGTAAAGCTTATAACCTCAGAATCAATCGGTCGTTTTTTTGATCTGAATATATCGTATAAAGACTCCAGATCGTGGGTAACATCGCTTAACAGGTCGAACCCAAACATTCCACCGCTACCTTTCATCGAGTGCATAATCCTAAAAATCTCATCAATGATATGATAATTTTCAGGCTCACGTTCAAGAAGCAACAACCCGGATTCGAGCCGTTCGCAATATTCGTTAACCTCGTCTTTGAATTTTTCTACAAATGAATTCACTATCTTATCACTTTTCGTAAAGTCTGCAAAAGTTTCTCTGTATTAAACGGTTTCGTTAGCCACCCGGTTGCCCCGCTCTCCCTGGCTTCCTTGATCATTTTCACCTGATTTTCGGTTGTAAGTACCAAAATTGGAATAAACTTATAATGTTCTATTTGTCTGATTTTTAAAATCAACTCCAGGCCATTCAGATTGGGCATGTGGTAATCGGTCAATAGTAAATCAATGGTCCTTCCATCAAAATATTTTAGTGCTTCAATACCGTCACATGCAACTAAAACCTGAAATCCGGCATTCGAAATACTAAAAGCCAGTACTTCACGAATGCTTTCCGAATCGTCCACAATTAGAATTTGTTTCAACATATTAATAGTTCATAAATAGTTCGTCACTCAAACCCACATTTTTAAATAATAAGCGCTGATCATCATCTAGATTCCAATTTAGCCTGAACTTATTTCCCTTCCCGTCCAGTTGTTTGGTATATGCAACAATAAGCTGAATAAATGAAAGATCAATATCATCAACTTCCCCTATGTTAATTTCAACTGAATCACACAAGCGATTTAGTGTCCCAACCAACTCTTTTTTAAGCTGTTGAGCATTTTCAACAACTAGTAAGCCACTCATTGAAAGGTTAGTAATAAGTCCTTGCTCGTTTGCTAATATTTGAAACTTTACGTTTTCCATTAAATCATTTCATTTATTGAAAAAATTAAAGATAATCGAAATAATCAAATTATGAATTATTTCGAAGGAATTGAGAGTTATGGCCGGTTTCTGATTTTTTAAAATGTTTTAAGATTTTTTAAAATACAATTTTAGTGGTTTGAAGTTATTTTTGAAGTGAATTTAAAATCGAAGGTTATGAAACCCTGTTTTCTTTTTTTCATCATGGCCACATGCCTCGTGTTTAACGGCCTGTCCCAAACAGGAGCTCCAAAAAAGAACTCTCCAAAGGAAGATTTCAAAGTCAACCGCGAATACGATGAACAGGGCAACCTGATCAGATTCGATTCGACCTATACCTACAGTTGGTCAAGCGATAGCACTCTTCAAAATTCACTTTCATTCAAAGATTTTGATAATCTGTTCGGAGATAACTTTAGCTTCTTCAATGACAGCGCTTTTACCGGACACTCGTTCTTTGATGATTTTGATCAGTTGTCAGCCCGATCTTTTATTGGAAAAAGGGATTCTGTGCTGATGAAAAAATTCGGTTTAAATCCTCTATTTCACAATATCCGGTCTTATACTGATTCACTGGCTTTTAACTTTAAAGACTTTGATAGTTTTTTCGACTTCCGGGAAAATAAGAGTGACAGCATTTTATCCAAATTTCAAGGACAGCCTTTAATACATTCGCAATTAAAATCAATGGACGAGATGATGAAATTGCTTCAACAGCAGATGCTGGAGATGGATGAATATCAGCGAAAGTTTTTCAAAACAGAACCTAAACTGAAGGAATTCTAATCTTACATCCTTTTAAAATAATCCCGATATTATCCACAAAATTGTATATTGCGAAAAAATAGGTCATAAAAATATACAGGATTGTTTATGGATAATTTTCGTGAGAGACTAAAAATCCATTATTTGCCTTTATTTTCTGTGGTTATAATTGCCAGCCTGATTTTTAATCACAACTGGCCGAAAAGGGATGCGATTACCGTTATTACTAATGCAAGCGGATATATCTCCATCATCCTGATTACCTTTTCATTACTTATCGGGCCATTCAATTTGATATTTAAGCGTAAAAATCCGATTTCGACGTATTTCAGACGCGATATTGGAATAACCGGTGGTATTTTAGCCGTATTACATTCAGTGGCCGGATTATTCGTTCATTTAAGAGGAAAAAATTGGCAGTACTTTCTGAATAAAACAGAGCACGGTTATTCGATCCGGCTTGATGATTTTGGATTAGCCAATTATACCGGCCTGATTTCTGCCTTGATCCTTATTCTATTGCTGATTACTTCCAATGATTTTTCGTTCCGGCAACTCAACCCAACTACCTGGAAAAATATTCAGCGATTTTCCTATCTGGCCTTTATCTTTGCCATCGTTCATTCCGTTTATTATAAGATTGTTCAAACAAATCCAGATCTTGTCTGGTATTTATATTTGCCACTTTTATTTTTTGTGTTCATATTTCAGATGGTTGGAATAAGAATGAAATTAAAATAATCAGGTATGCAAAAAATCATTCAACCAAATTCAATCATTACCTGCCCGAACTGCGGATTTGCGAAGGAAGAAACGATGCCTGAAGATTCGTGTCCTGTTTTTTTACCTCAAAACTGTTAATATTTCCTAATCAAATCAGTGAAAAAGAACAACATATTAAAATATCTATATCTTTGAAAAACATTTTCTCGGTATTTTGCGTTTTAACAATCACATGAAGAAACTGTTATCCATATCAATTGCCCTTCTCATGCTGCTTTCGGGTATGCAGCTTACTATTTCCAGACATTACTGTGGAGGTGAGCTTGCTGATTCCAAGGTATCCATTGTGGGTAATATAGCTTCATGCGGTATGGAAAGTGAAACTGATGAATGCACCCAGCCCGGAAGTCACTTAGAATCGGGCTGCTGTGATAACAAAGTATCGTTTTATGAGATTGACCACAATTATTCGCCTTCGTTTACCCCATTCAAAGATTTTTCACTAACTGTTATACAGGTATTTCCTATTCCTGAAAACTTTACTTTTCATTCACTTACTTCTTTATTACAGACGAATAACGGTGAAATTCCACCCGGAAATTACCTTGCTTCTGCTGTAAGCTTGCCCAAAATATGTGTTTTCCTTATTTGATGTTTTTATTCCCTTTAAGTCTTTAAGTTTAGCCACAAAGGCTCCAAGTCCCGAAGTTTCATAAAGGGATTAAATTGGTGTTTCTTTGTGACCTTAGTGTCTTCGTGGCAATTAATTCTATTTAAAAACATCAAATATTTAAAATCATGAAAACTGTAAAAATTATCATAGTTGCCTTATTGGCAGGATTTCTGGGCTCAAACTCTTATGCCCAAATGCACGATCATTCAAAAATGGACATGCCCAAAACAAAAACAGACTCCAAAATGGATATGGCCAAAGCAAAAACTGAAAGCATTAAGGTTTGGGGCGAATGTAACATGTGTAAAACCCGCATCGAAAAAGCTGCAAAAATAGAAGGTGTTACCAAGGCAAGCTGGGATACAGAGTCCAAAATGCTCTCGCTGGTGTATGATCCTTCAAAAACGAATAGTGACGATGTCCAAAAGAAAATTGCTGCTGTTGGTCACGATACTGAAAAATTCAAAGCAGACGATAAGGCATACGCAAAACTCGACGATTGCTGTAAGTACGACCGAAAGAAATAATTTTTCTATTCCCATTTTTCAATGCGATAGCCATGACTCAGCCAATTTCAATAGGTGGAACTGAAATTGGTCATGGCTATTCATTGATTCTTTTACATTAAAAAAATACAGATATGAAAAAATTAAAATTAATGTCAATTGCTGTCCTTTTCGGAAGTGCAATTCTATTTTCATCTTGTCAGAAGGATGGAACAATTAACGCTCAGGTAAATTTTGACGCCGCTTATGTAGTTAATGGCGAAAGTAATTCCATTTCGGTAATCAACCTTTCCACCAATAAAGTGGATAAAACCATTGATCTTGCGAACCTTCAAAGTAGTATGGGCGCTGGTCAGATGGAAATGGGAATGAGTAACATGTGGCCGCATCATATTTCATTGTCAACTGACAAGAGCAAATTAGCTATTGCTGCGCCAGGCATGGATTTCAGCAAAGGACATAACATGATGCAGGCCTCTTCTTCTGCCGGAAGTTCAACGGATAGTCACATTCAGCATCATAGTGGCAGCAAAACAGGTAGTTCGGTAAGCGGGACAATAATGTCTGGAAGGATTCTGATATTAGATGCTGTGACAGGTGAATTGTTAAAGGAACTATCACTCGAAGGAATGACTCATAATGCCGTTTTTTCGCCCGACAGCAAAGAATTATGGACAGCTATAATGATGCCTGAAGGGAAAGTTAAAATTTTTGATGCCACAACATACACCCTTTTAAATACTGTTAATGTAGGTCAGATGCCAGCCGAAGTAACATTTTCTGACGATGGTAAAAAAGTATTTGTGGCCAATGGAATGTCGAACACCGTAACTGTAATAGATGCTGTTACCAAACAAGTCATTGAAACCATAGAAGTTGGAGATAATCCGGTTGGCGCATGGCCGGGCATGGACGGAATGATGTACGTAGATAATGAAGATGGACAAAGCATAAGCATCGTAAACAGCACAACCAACATGATGATTAATTCGGTGCAACTTGGATTTACTCCTGGTATGGCAGCCCGTAACAGCATGATGAATCAGATGTGGGTTTCAGACCCTGATGGAAGTAAAATTCACATGTGGACTAAAAACAGTGCGGGATATGTGCATAAAGGAGAGGTTGCAGTCGGTAATGGCGCTCATGCCATCGCATTCAATAAAGAAGGCAATGTTTCTTATGTAACCAATCAAACCGATGGGACAGTTTCGGTTGTTGATGTTCCAAATCTCAAAGAGATAATGAAAATTACTGTTGGCAAAAAGCCTAATGGAATCGTTATCAGGTACAAATCCAATTTTTAAATACATTGATTATGAAAAAGTATTTTATTGCTCTTTTAGTCACTGTAATAAGTTTATCATTTTCTTCATGTATGATGATGATGCCAGGCCACATGTCTGGTTCTATGCAAGAGGGTCACAATCATGTCAGTTCCGATGTAAAAACAGATCTGGTATGTGGAAAGCAGGTTGGCGACGAAAATTCCCTGTCTTATGAATATCAGGGAAAAATTTACTATTTTGATACCGAACAATGTTTGTCAGTTTTTAAAAGTAATCCGGACCATTTTCTGCAAAAGCAGCACACGGATGCTCCTCAAAAAATACTGACCACTGCTGGATGGATAGGAGGAGGAGTGGTAATGACAGCCTTGATGATATTGATGATGTCAAAAGTTCTTTAATTGCAAAAATGATCCATCTGTTCTAATAACGTGACGTATGTTTAACCGACTTGTCAAATATTTTCTTGAGAACCGGCTGATTACTTTTATTTTCCTGATCACATTTGTGGTTCTTGGCTTGGTATTTATGCCGTTTCACTGGAAATCCGATTTTTTTCCACGCGATCCGATTGCAGTGGACGCCATCCCTGATATTGGCGAAAATCAACAGATTGTAGCCACCGAATGGATGGGCCGCTCGCCCAAAGACATTCAGGATCAGGTAACCTATCCGCTAACCACTGCCTTGCTGGGTATTCCGGGAGTGCAAACCATCCGAAGCACATCCATGTTCGGAATGTCGTTCATCTACATTATTTTTAAAGACAACGTAGAGTTTTACTGGAGCCGTTCGCGTATTCTCGAAAAGCTTAATTCATTGCCTGCAGGAACATTGCCTTCAGGAGTGCAACCAACTTTAGGCCCCGATGCCACGGCGCTGGGGCAAATATACTGGTACACGCTCGAAGGCCGAAATCCCCAAACCGGTCAACCTAACGGTGGCTGGGATCCGCAGGAATTACGCACCATTCAGGATTTCTACGTCAAATACGGGCTTACTACCGCTGAAGGAGTTTCCGAAGTGGCCTCAGTAGGCGGTTTCATCAAAGAATATCAAATAGATTTAAATCCGGAAGCGCTCAAAGCATTCAATGTTTCGGCCATGGACGTGATGAATGCCGTGCGCAAAAGCAACCTCGATATTGGCGCCGAAACCATTGAACTAAACAATGTGGAATACATTATCCGTGGTTTGGGATATGTCAAGAATCTGGATGACCTTGAAATTTCGGTGGTTGCTGTCCGGAATAATGTTCCCGTACGCATTAAAGATGTGGCGAATGTCGCATTTGGCCCGGCAACCCGCCGTGGCGGTTTGGATAAAGCTGGTTCCGAAGCTGTTGGCGCTGTTGTGGTTGCCCGTTACGGCTCAAATCCGATGGACGTGATCAACAATGTCAAGGAGAAAATTAAGGAACTGGAAGCCGGGATGCCTCAAAAGACATTGCCCGACGGAACTGTTTCCAAAGTGACCATAGTTCCTTTTTATGACCGGACAGGACTTATCAAGGAAACCATCGGAACACTCGAATCTGCCCTCTCGCACGAAATCCTGATCAGCATCATTGTCATTATTATACTGGTCATGAACCTGAAGGCATCGCTTATTGTAGCCGAATTATTGCCGATTGGCGTATTGATGACTTTCATTCTCATGCGCCTTTTCGGAGTCGAGGCCAATATTGTCGCTTTGTCAGGTATCGCTATTGCAATTGGCGTGATGGTTGATATCGGGATTGTGGATGTGGAGAATATCCTGCGGCATCTTGAAATGCCCGAAAATAAAGGCATACGCGGTAAAAAGCTGATGTCTGTTATTTACCAGGCAACTACCGAAGTGCGCGATGCTGTGGTAACTTCCATTGCCACTACCATCGTCAGTTTCCTTCCCGTTTTTGCCATGCAGGCTGCCGAAGGAAAACTGTTTCACCCGTTAGCTTTTACGAAGACTTTTGCACTGATCGCTGCATTCGTACTCGGAATTGTGGTGCTACCGACTTTAACACATATCTTCTTTAATATTAGTTTCGATCGCCGGAAAATCAGCAGGATATGGAACGGCAGTTTAATTGTTTTCGGTTTGCTGTTTGTCATTCTCTGGCAAACCTGGCCCGCCCTGGCATTGGTTGCAATAGGAATCAATAATTTGCTCGACGACCGTTGGCCTGAGAACCGCAAGGAATTTCCAAATTACATCAATATTGCCATTACTGTGCTTGTGGCAACATGGTATCTTACCATTGAGTGGCTTCCATTGGGCGCTCACAACAGCACATTGGTAAACTACCTGTTTGTGACAGGTATAGTTTCAGTGATTCTTTTAGCCCTGCATTCCATGGTACATTATTATGAAAATATAATACGTTGGGCCTTGGAAAACAAACGTAAATTCCTGATAATCCCGGCAGTCACTTTATTATTCGGTTTGCTGGCCTGGCAGGGTTTTGATAAAACTTTCGGCGTTGTAGCTACTGGTGCAGAGAAAGTAGGCTGGAAAAACATCAGGCAAACGTCTTTCTGGCAAACTCCTGAAAAGCTGTTTCCCGGAACAGGCAAGGAATTTATGCCTTCGCTTAACGAAGGTTCGTTCCTGCTGATGCCAACCAGTATGCCGCATTCAGGAATTCAGAAGAACCTTGAATACATTGAAACACTCGACAAACGGCTGTCTGCTATTCCTGAAGTGGAGGTTGCAGTTGGCAAATGGGGCCGCGTCAATTCAGCGCTCGATCCGGCGCCGGTGCAGATGTTTGAGAATACAATCAATTACCGCCCGGAGTATATTCTCGATGAAAATGGTCAGCGTATGCAATTTAAGGTGGACAGAGATGGAAGCTATATCCTGAAAAGCGGATCGAAATACAATTTTGAAAAGGAAGGTTTCAAGGTGATTCCTGCCGACAGCCTTGTCCCTGCAAAAAATGGGGAATATTTCCGCCAGTGGAGACCTGAAATTAAAAGGCCCAACGACATCTGGAATGAAATAGTGAAAGTAACCAACATTCCGGGATTGACTTCAGCGCCAAAATTACAGCCGATTGAAACCCGTTTGGTGATGCTTTCGACCGGAATGCGCGCGCCGATGGGTTTGAAAGTGTTTGGTCCCGATCTGAATTCCATTGAGCAGGGCGGGATGCAGCTTGAGCAGGCTTTGAAAGAGGTTCCATCCATCAAAGGTTCATCGGTATTCTACGACCGCGCAGTGGGTGCACCCTATCTGGAAATTAAACTAAACCGTGAGGCAATGGCCCGATATGGCATGAGTGTAAGCGATGTACAGGAAATTTTGTCGGTAGCAGTTGGTGGAATGGCGCTTTCATCATCGGTTGAAGGCCGTGAACGGTTCCCGATCCGGGTGCGATATGTCCGCGAATTGCGCGATAATCCGGACGACATCAAGCGTATTCTGATTCCGGCAATGAACGGCGTGCAAATTCCGCTGGGCGAAATCGCGGATATTGATTACACACGCGGCGCGCAGATGATCCGCAGCGAAAATACGTTCCTGAATGGCTATGTTATTTTCGACAAGAACGAAGGCAAAGCAGAAGTGGATGTAGTTGAAGAAGCCACCAAAGTTCTGGAGCAAAAACTGAGTTCAGGCTCACTCGTTCTGCCTTCAGGAGTATCGTATAAATTTGCAGGAAATTACGAACATCAGATAAGGGCTACCAAACGATTAATGATTGTTATCCCGATCAGTTTGCTCCTGATTTTGTTGTTGCTCTATTTCCAATTCCGCACGGTTACAGCCTCATTTATTCACTTCTCAGGAGTCTTCGTAGCATTTGCCGGTGGTTTTATCATGCTTTGGTTGTATGGTCAGGACTGGTTCCTGAATTTCTCAGTTGCCGGAATCAATCTTCGCGACATGTTCCAGATGCACCCGATTAACCTGAGTGTGGCCGTTTGGGTTGGGTTTATTGCCCTCTTCGGAATTGCTACCAACGACGGAGTAATTATGGGAACCTATATCCATCAGGTATTTGAGGACAGGCATCCGGCAACGGTTCACGAAGTACGCGAAGCTGTTGTTACTGCCGGAATGAAACGTGTCCGGCCAGCCATGATGACCACTGCTGTTGCCGTTATCGCTTTGTTGCCTGTTTTAACATCCACCGGAAAAGGCTCCGACATCATGATCCCTATGGCAATCCCCATGTTTGGCGGTATGGTTATTCAGGTCATGACTGTTTTTGTCGTACCGATGTTTCAGTCCATGTGGAGAGAGAATGCGGTGAAATCAACGCAAAGACACGAAGCCGCAAAGGAAGAATTATAAACATTGCGTCCTGGCGCCTTAGCGTTTAAATCTAAAAGAAAGAAAATGAAAACAACTTTCAAATATTATATTTTGCTGACGGGATGGATCATCCTTTCTTTCTCAGCGCACGCACAATCCGATTCTCTGACTTATTATCTGGAATTATCAGCTAAAAATAACCCATCTGTCTTGCAGAAATTCACCGAATATCAGGCCGCCTTGCAAAAAGTTCCGCAGGTGGGCAGCTTGCCCGATCCCGAGCTGAACCTGGGTGTATTTCTGAGTCCGATGGAACTGGTTGGCGGAAAACAGGTTGCCGATATTCGTCTGATGCAGATGTTTCCGTGGTTTGGCGTGCTGAAAAATGCCAAAGACGAAATGAGCCTGATGGCCAAAGCCAAATTCGAATCGTTCCGCGAAGCCAAACTTCAGTTATTTTACGATGTTCAGCGCACATGGAATGAATTACAGAAAGTTCAGCAAGCCATCCGGATTAATGAGAAAAACCTGGAAATATTACACTCGATTGAGCGGCTTTCTTTGGTGAAATTCAAAACTGCTTCGGCAAGCGGAGGTGTTTCTTCCGGAGGTTCAGTTACATCAGGAATTTCACAATCATCTGCATCCGGTTCATCAGGAATGAATACCATGGGTGGCAATGCAGGAACTTCCACACCACAGGCTTCAGCAATGTCTGCAAGTCCGATGGCATCCTCAGGAGGTTCAGGTCTGGCTGACATTTACCGGATTCAGATGGAAACCGGCGAATTGGAAAACAGCATTGCTTTATTTAAAAATCAACATCAAACCATTGCTGCAAGGTTTAATAATTATCTGAACCGAAAGCCACAATCAACCGTAACACTGCCCGATAAGCTTGATGCAGATTCTCTTGGTTTGACCATTTCGGTTATTGCTGACAGTATGCTACAAAATAGTCCAATGCTTGGAATGCTCGAATACGAACAACAATCGCTCGAAGCACGAAAATTGATGGTCACTAAAATGGGCTACCCGATGGTTGGACTGGGAGTGAATTATTCGCTGATCGGGAAAGATATCAATTCAATGTCTCCGGATATGAACGGTGTAGATATGATTATGCCCATGATGACCATTACTTTGCCCATTTACCGGAAGAAATACAAAGCCATGCAGGAAGAGGTTGAATTGATGAAAACAGCAAACAAACAAGGTTATCAGGCCACTGCTAATTTGTTGCAGACAGAATATTACGAAGCAATTCAATTATATCAGGATGCCAGACGCAGAATGAAACTCTATGATAATCAACACGAACTAGCTGATAAATCGCTTAATATCCTGATGAAAAGTTTTTCCGTTTCAGGTTCAGGATTGACAGATGTCCTTCGCATTCGCCAGCAGGCCCTCGATTATGAGTTGAAGAAAATTGAAGCAATTTCGGATAACAATACGGCCATTGCATGGTTAAAAAGACTTGGAAATATTAAAAAATGATACTATGAAACGACAAACTATATTAACAACCGGTGCTTTGATCTTAGGTATTTTTCTTGGCTGGGCGGTTTTTCACTCTCCGGAAAAGGTGGAAGAAAGCCACAATCATTCAGCAGAAGAAAAGAAAGCCGAGATTTGGACCTGCTCAATGCATCCACAAATCAGGATGGATAAACCCGGGAAATGCCCGATTTGTGCGATGGACCTGATCCTGCTCCATTCAAATACTTCGTCCGAATCGGATGTGATGGCCATTCACCTCACTAAAGAAGCTGCCCAGTTGGCCAATGTGCTGACATCGGTCGTTTCGCGCCAGAATGCGGAAAAAGAAGTGCGCCTTTACGGAAAAGTGCAGGCTGACGAACGTTTGCTGCAAAATCAGGTGGCCTATATTCCCGGGCGTATTGAAAAGTTGATGATCAATTTTACCGGAGAGATGGTGAGAAAAGGCCAGCCGCTGGCGCTCATTTATTCTCCTGAATTGGTTACAGCTCAGCAGGAACTGCTTGAGGCAGGAAAAACCAAACTGGCACAACCCGAAATTTACGAAGCAGCCAAAGAAAAACTCCATCAATGGAAATTAACTGATAAGCAAATCTCGGAAATCGAAAATTCGGGCAAGGTGCAGGCTAATATGGAAGTTGAATCTACTGCAAACGGTATTGTTACTGCCCGGCGTGTAAATAATGGCGACTATGTCAGTCAGGGATCGGTTTTGTTCGAAGTTTCTGATCTTTCGCGCGTTTGGGTTTTGTTCGATGCCTACGAAAGCGATCTTCCGTTCCTGAAAAAAGGAGACAAAGTGGAATTTGCGATTCAGGCATTGCCCGGATCGGCATATTCCGGAACGATCATGTTTATTGATCCGGTCATTGATCCGGTTAACCGTGTTGCCAAAGTCCGGCTGGAAATGAGCAATCCGGGTGGTAAGTTGAAACCCGGAATGTTTGCCACAGGAATCGTCAAATCGAACCTCGACGAGTTTAAAGATAAGCTGGTCATACCGCGCTCAGCAGTGCTTTGGACAGGAAAACGCTCCATCGTTTACGTGAAACAACCGGGAGAAGAACCTGTATTTAATATTCGTGAAATAGAACTTGGCCCACAACTTGGAAACAGTTACGTGGTAATAGATGGTTTGAAAGATGGCGAAGAAATTGTGACTCAGGGAGCGTTCAGTGTGGATGCGGCTGCCCAATTGGAAGGTAAACCGAGTATGATGAATCAACCTGTTGAGACTCACGGGGTGACTTCAAGTCACCCCGTGAGTGTAAAATCTGAAGCTCTGCAATTTAAAGTTTCAGGCAATTGTGAAATGTGTAAAGACCGGATTGAAACGGCTGCCAAATCGGTTTCCGGCTTAAGTACTGCGGATTGGAGTTCAGAAACAAAAATGCTGCATGTTCAGTTTGACGGCGCCAAAACGAATTCAGATGTCATTCAGAAAGCCATAGCCAAAGTTGGCCACGATACCGAAAAATACAAAGCTCCTGATAATATTTACAAAGAGCTTCCGGAGTGCTGTTTGTATCGGAAATAATCTAATTTAACTTCCGCCAATAGATCCGATGATCCTGTTCATCGATCTATTTTTTATTAGGAATCCTTCAAACACTGGACACTATAGCTATCAAAATGTGTGAATGATGTAAATCTATTCCAGAATTGTGTAACGATTCATGGAATTTAAGGAATCACCTTTGCTTACAGGTGAAAAAACTATTATCCATATCATTCGCTTTTCTCATCCTGCTTTCGGGCATGCATTTCACAATTGCCACTCACTACTGTGGAGGTGAATTTGCAGGTACCAAAGCATCAGTTTCGGGTGAACTGGCTTCATGTGGTATGGAAGGTCTTGTTGATGAATGTTCTTCTCCGGGCATTCATCTCAAAAAACATTGTTGCGACGATAAGGTTTCTTTTCTTGCAGTCGATCACAATTTTGCACCATCGTTTAATGAATTTACTGCGCTTACACAACATATTTTGCAGGTTTTTATTATACCTGTAAATATTGAAATTCATTCTCTCACCGTTATAAATCTTATAAGCACAAGTGTCAGTCCGCCAGACAATTTTCTGGTACACGCTGTAAGCTTGCCCAAGATTTGTGTCTTCCTGATTTGATATAAATCCACCAATTCATATAGTTTGAAAGGTTATGCAACCTTTTCTGCTATGGATTTTTTTGGTCTTGATACTTGATCCGTATTCCTACGGATGATGCTATTAACCAATTTATTAACATCAATTTTAAAAAATCACAAATAATTCAAAAAATGAAAAATTCAAAAAGCGAAAAAAAGGAAGCAGGGGTAATCTATACCTGTTCCATGCATCCTGAGGTGAGATCGGATAAACCCGGCAAATGCCCAAAATGCGGTATGACCTTGATAGAGAAAAAATAGAGTATTTATTCAAAATATTCGGGCAACAGCGAACCTGAAGGCCGGGTAACAGCGGAACTGAAGAAAAATTTAAACAATTAAACAAGATGAAAACAAAAATTCTAATAACAGTACTCGCTTTAATAATAAGCGGCACAATGGCTTTTGCACAAAGCAAAACCAAATCAGACAAAGAACAATCAACATTAACAAAGACAGAAATGCAAAAGAGTTCGGTTTATTATACCTGCCCTATGCATCCCGATGTAAGGTCAGATAAGCCCGGCAAATGTCCTAAATGCGGAATGGATTTGAAAGAAATGAATAATGTGGCAAAATCCTACACCTGCCCCATGCACCCGGATGTTGTAAGCGACAAGCCAGGTAAATGCACAAAGTGCGGAATGGATTTGAAAGAGATGAATAATGTGACACAATCCTACAACTGCCCTATGCACCCGGATGTTGTAAGTGACAAGCCCGGCAAATGTACCAAATGCGGTATGGATTTGAAAGAAATGAATAATGTGGCAATATCCTACACCTGCCCCATGCACCCGGATGTAGTTAGCGACAAGTCGGGTAAATGCACAAAGTGCGGTATGGACCTGGTAGAAAAGAAGCAACCGGTAAAATCAAAAGCTAAAACCAAAGGTGGGAGTTGTTGCGGATAGCTTCACGTTAGATTTTTAGATAAATGATATGAAAATACTTTTAGCTATAGATGGCTCTGCACATAGCAAAGCAGCAATTGAGGAGGTAGCCCGAAGATTATTTCCTCTCAACACGAAAGTACACATTGTTTCTGCTTACGAAAAGATTCCGTTAATAACGACTGAGGGACCGTTGGGTGTGTCTCAAGAGTTTTATGCTGAATCCGACCGCTTTGCTTTAAAAGCGGCAAAGAATACGATCGAAAATGCAGCGAAATTTTTGCGTAAGAAAAATCCCATGTTAACTATTACAACTGTTGTTATTGAAGGTGCTCCAAAGAGCGTCATTCTCGAAGAAGCCGAAACATTCGGCGCTGATTTGATTGTCGTTGGCTCTCATGGGTGTGGGGTTGTTGAACGCTTTCTGCTGGGCTCGGTTTCTCATGCAGTTTCATTACATGCAAAATGTTCTGTGTTGATTGTGCGTAAATAAAGTAATCGGGCAACAGCGAACCTGAAGACCGGACAACAGCGGAACTGAAGAAAAAATTAAAAAACTAAACATTGGGCAAGCATTTATCTTGGATGATTATCGGTTGCACAGTTCCTCTGTTGCTGATTTTCCTTTTGCCATTATTTGGCATTTCCGGAAATTACACATTTCTCATTTTTATAGTTGCAATGTTCGCCTGTCATTTGTTGATGCCCATGCATCATGGGGATCATGAACATGACGGACATAAAGAACATTCTGAAACCACTAATACAGATAAACATGAATCACATCATCATTAAAAAATTCGGATTAGCATTCGGTTTAACGGGTGCATTGTTATATTTCGGTTGTGGATTGGTCAGGCTCATATTGGGCACTGACAGTACAGTTAAATTTTTCAATACACTGTTGCATGGCATTGATGTTTCTACCATCATAAGAATGGAAATCTCACCAGTAGAAGCACTCTTGGGTCTTGTGCAAACATTTATTCTTTGTTGGCTGATCGGTGCTTGCATTGCAGCCATATATAATGTTTCATTTAATAAAAAATTATAAACTCAATTTTATTAAGGATAAAAAGCAAACAATTTCTAATTGACCAATAAATTCAGCCATATCTCTGAAATCGTGTATTGTACCATTAAAAGTTTCGGATTAAAACAAGGAAATTTATTTGCAATCTTCTGCCCAATGGCTTTTGACGGTAAAGGAGCATATTGGATCAGCGACAGCAAAACTGTTCAAAATCCATATTTTGGAAGTAAAATGCCACCCTGTGGTGAAGTCAAGGAAGAGTTATAATGCAATTCAAAATATTAAAATGGAACATTTACATCAACACGAACCCGAAATGCCTGCAAAAAAGGCAACAGACGATCATTCAAAAATGGACCATGGCGCCATGAAACCTGGGGACAACCCGTCAATGGGTATGGAAGGGCATAACCATCATGCCATGATGATTGCTGATTTTAAAAAGCGTTTTTACGTGGTACTTATCCTGTCGGTTCCCATCATCCTGTTATCAACCATGATACAGAAATTTATGGGTGTCGATTGGCAATTTACAGGTTCTAAGTATATTTTACTTGCCTTATCGTCAGTAGTGTTTTTTTACGGTGGCTGGCCCTTTTTTAAAGGATTGGTTACTGAAATAAAAACAAAGACGCCGGGCATGATGTTTTTAATAGGCTTTGCCATAACAGTAGCTTATTTTTACAGCGCTGCCATTGTTTTTGGCTTAAAAGGCGAGGACTTTTTTTGGGAACTGGCAACGCTAATCCTGATCATGCTTTTAGGGCATTGGATCGAAATGAAATCAATTGCAGGAGCATCAAAAGAATTAGAGTTACTGGTTCAGTTGATGCCAGCCAATGCTCACATGGTAATGCCTGATAGGATGCATGATGTAAAGACTGAAACGCTGAAAGAGAACGATACCATTCTTGTAAAACCGGGTGAAAAAGTTGCCGCCGATGGAATAATCCTTGAAGGGGAAAGCTACCTGAATGAATCCATGATTACCGGAGAATCAAAGCCTGTTCAGAAAATAAAAGGCCAAAAAGTAATTGCAGGTTCAATTAACGGGAATGGATCGATTAAAGTGACCGTATCCCATGCCTCAAAAGATTCTTACATTTCACAATTGGTAAAATTGGTTGATGATGCTCAAAAATCAAAATCCAAAACCCAGTTACTGGCCGACACGGCTGCCAAATGGTTGACCATTATTGCAATTGTTGCAGGTATTGGTACATTTTTGTTTTGGTTTTTAACTGGAGAAACATTAGCCTTTGCCATGGAAAGAATGGTTACGGTAATCGTTATTAGCTGTCCTCATGCTTTAGGATTGGCAGTGCCTTTGGTAGTGGCAAAATCAACAGCCGTATCGGCTAAAAACGGGTTGCTGATCAAGAACAGGATAGCATTTGAAAATTCAAGAAAAATCACAACCATCGTATTCGATAAAACGGGTACCCTTACCGTGGGTAAGTTTGAAGTATCAAAAATCGTTTCCCTGAAAAAAGAACTTACTGAAGATGAAATCATCCGGATAGCATCTGCATTGGAACAACAATCAGAGCATCCTATTGCAACCGGTATTCTTCTAAAAGCAAAAGACTTATCTGTCGATATTCCTTCAACAGAAAATTTTAAAGCTATTACCGGGAAAGGAATTGAGGCCACTGTGGAAGGTAAAAAGGTATTGGTTGTTAGTCCTGGCTATTTGAAAGAAAATAAAATTGCCGTTCCCGATGACTTCAAAGCCGATGATACTGAAACGGTTGTATTTGTAATCATCAATAATGAACTGGCAGGTTACATTGCTTTGTCGGATGAGATACGACCTGAATCAGCCGAAGCAATCAAAACCTTAAAAGAAAATCACATTAAATCAATATTGCTTACCGGCGATAACAGTAAAGTAGCAAAAAGCGTAAGCGACAAATTGGGTTTGGACAGTTTTATTGCCGAAGTATTGCCCGATCAAAAATTAGAAAAGATAAAAGAACTTCAGGGCAAAGGCGAATTTGTAGCCATGACAGGCGATGGCGTAAATGACGCGCCAGCGCTTGCACAGGCCGATGTGGGCATTGCTGTGGGTTCAGGAAGTGATATTGCAGCAGAAACTGCGGGCATTGTCCTGGTAAACAGTAATCCAAAGGATATCGTGAACCTGATTCTGTTTGGGAAAGCCACACATCGCAAGATGATTCAAAACCTGATATGGGCAACAGGTTACAATATTGTGGCATTGCCACTGGCCGCCGGCGTACTTTATGCCTGGAACATACTGCTCACTCCCGCTATTGGTGCGGCGCTGATGTCCGTTAGTACGGTAATCGTGGCTGTCAACGCGGGCATGTTGCGACTGAAAGACGAGCCTAAACCGGATTCCAAAGACGAGAATGAGGCTAAAGACGATTCTCAGCCAGAAGCAAAGGATAACTCCAAACCTAAGGCAATATCTGAACCTCAATCAGAAGCCAAAGACGATCAGTTGCCAGAAACAAAAGATGATTCTCAACCGGAAGCAAAAGATGAGGCTAAAGCTAAGGACGATTCTCAGCCTGAAGCAAAGGAAGATATCAAACCTGAAGCAAAATCTGAACCTCAATCAGAAGGCAAAGACGAGCAGTTGCCTGAAGTAACCGATGAGAAAAAGCCTGAAGAAAAAGACGAAACGGAAACTAAAGGTGGGAACAAGCCTGAAGAAAATACCAATATACCTTCCTCTGTGAGTCCTGAAATCGTCAAACGGGTTCATGAATTTTACGAAGAACTGGGACGCGAGGACGTTAGGGCAGTAATGGATATGGAGAAAACGGAGCAGGAAATTCCGGAAACGGAAACCAAAGCTGAAGCTCAACCAGTAACTAAAAGCGAACCTAAAGTCACAGACGAGCCAAAACCTGTAGTAAAAGCCAGGCATCAACATGATACCAAAGCCAGGACTAAACATAAAATAAAAACCGGGCACCGAAATACAGGCAAGGCCAAACCAAAACCCGGATCCAAAAAATAATCAAATTTTAAAGAACGGTTACAGGAATTTTTAATTAACGGGAAAAACCTGACAGCCAAAATCAAAAAGTAATATTAACAAACAAAAAAAACATGATTATGAAAGATTCGAAATCAATGACCAAAGACCCCATCTGCGGAATGACCGTGGACAAGATAACCGCTCTCCAAGCCGAACGCGATGGAAAGATATTTTACTTTTGCAGCGACCACTGTCGGCAAAAGTTTCTGTCCACCCCTGCAGGTATCATGTCGGAAGGTAAGTCTGGAGGCTGTTGTGGATAACGTTCAATCGATAAATACCTTTCAGTTGAAACGCCTGGGACAAATCATGGAACCGCAGCCTGGCAATCCGATGGAGGTGGAAGGTGTTTTGAATCCGGCGGCCGTTCGTGGTTCCGATGGTGAACTTTACCTGTTTCCGCGACTTGTTGCAAAGGGAAATTATTCACGAATTGGCATTGCAAAGGTTCTGTTTAACGATGCCGGTGATCCGGTAGGCGCTGAAAGGCTCGGTATTGCCCTGGAACCTGAAGCTGATTATGAATTTCGGGCAAAAGGCAGCGGTGGATGCGAGGATCCCAGGGTAACTTTTGTTGAGCCGCTCAAAAGCTATTTGATGACTTACACAGCACATTCGACCATTGGTCCGCGGATCGCTATTGCCATGTCGGAGGATTTGTTTCACTGGAAGCGCCTGGAATTAGTGACTTTTGAATCATTTATGGGAATTGATTTTGCTCATGTAAACAACAAGGACGCCAGCTTTTTCCCCATCGCCATTCCCAATCATGCCGGAAAAATGCAGTTGGGTATCATTCACCGGCCACTTTTCCCAGACACTCTTCCTGAGGAAACTGCCTGTGAGGCAGCGTGCCGTGAAGTAGATATCGAACATGAAAGCATCTGGATATCTTACTGCCCGATGGGCTTAGACGGATCCGAACCACATCGCTTCGGACTGTTTAACTCCCATCACCGGTTGGCGTCTCCTGTTTCACCATGGGAGCGACTCAAAATCGGTGGTGGCGCTCCACCCATCCTCACGCGTCATGGCTGGCTGATTGTTTACCACGGTGTAAATGAAGTGAAGAAGCCAGGCAACGGGGAACTTCATCTGCAATACTCGGCAGGCGTAATGATACTCTCGAAGGAGCATCCGCGCGAGATTCTATATCGTTCGGTGGAGCCGGTACTGACTCCGCTGATGCCGGAAGAACGCAATGGAATCGTACCCAATGTTGTGTTCCCCACCGGCATTGACCGGCGCGATGATCTTGGCTTACCCGACCGCTTCGATGTCTATTATGGGATGGCCGACAACCGGATTGGAGTGGCAAGACTTGAATTGCCGGATATTCTTCCACCAGGAGGAGTTGCAGATCCGCCGGGAGCAAAAGTGTAACGCAGCAGATTTTTGAAATTATAAACTTTTAAATACAAAAAAATAATGACTATTAAAAAAGTTTGGATAGAGGAAGTTTGCATCGCATGTGGATTGTGCGAAGAAATTTGCCCTGAAGTTTTTGAACTGAAAGACCTGGCAACTGTACAGATTTGGAAATGTGTGTATTATATAAGATTTTTCAAATATTTTGTAACACTTTTTAGACTTAAAAGAATCAAATTCGTTAATTGAAATATTCACAATTAAAAATTAAAATCATGAAAACATTACAAAAAATCACCTTGTTTATTGCTTTAGTTGCTCTGTTCGCATCGTGCCAGTCCGGTACAGATGTAAACAAAATTCTTTCAAATCAGGATACAAAAAAAGCTATCATGGACACCATTGCAAATGATAGCAATCTGTCAAAAGAAATGATGGAGACTATGATGAATAGTGAAAACAGTAAAATGATGATGAAGGGAAATGAAAAAATGACTATGATGATGATGGAAGAGCATGGAACAATGATGAAAATGATGAAAGAAAACCCCGCTATGATGCAGAGTATGATGACCGGTATGATGGAAACATGTAAAAGTGACACCGCTATGATGTCCTCCATGTGTAAAAACATGATGGAAAATCCGGAAATGATGGAAATGATGCATAAAAACATGGGAGGAAAGATGGATATGAAAGGAATGAAAGGCATGAAGGGTATGAATAAAATGGAAGGAATGGATCATAAAATGAAATAGAAAATAAATCTATGATATCTAAGTTCTTGAAAATAAATTAAAATTGTAAATCATGAAGTATTACATTAGCAAAAAAATTAGTTCAGATTTTGACCAGGCAGTTCTACTTGTAACCGAATCGTTAAAAAAAGAAGGCTTCGGAGTACTTACCGAAATTAACCTTCAGGAAAAACTGAAAGAAAAACTGAATGTCGATTTCCGGAAATACAAAATACTCGGAGCCTGCAACCCGGCTTATGCCTATAAAGCATTGCAGCAGGAAGATAAAATTGGAACGATGCTTCCGTGCAGTGTTATCATCCAGGAATTGGGAAACAATGAAATTGAAGTTGCAGCAGTCGATCCGGTTGCTTCAATGATGGCCATTGAAAACCCTGATCTTGCCGGAATAGCCGGAGAAATAAAAGAAAAACTCGAACGGGCTATTGCATCTATGTAACAAAAATTTATAAAAATCTAATTTTTTAATTTAAGGAGGAATATTATGATGGATGGTATGAATAATGGTTGGGGAATGGGAAATGGATTGGGCTGGGGCTTAATTATTGGCATTGCAATTCTTGTGGTTATTGTTGGGATTTATTTGAAACTTAGAAAAAAGTAAAATATTGATGCAGAAAGTTTATATAAATGTTGCAAAAGAAAAGTGAGAACGAACTTGCATTTACAGGAATGAGATTACAAATTAATTGAAACATATTTGTTAACTTCATTGCCTATGAATTTATATATCAAAAATATGGTATGTAACCGTTGTATCATGGTGGTACAGCAGGTATTCGAAAGTTTGGGTTATCCGCCTGTCCGAATTTCATTTGGCAATGTGGAAACAGCAAATCCAATTCAGCAGGATGATTTGGTAAAACTCAGGAAATCACTTGTGAGTTATGGTTTCGAGTTGATTGACGATACTAAAAGACGGATTATCGAAAAAATCAAGAACATTGTTGTTCAGTCCATTCATCACACGACAGTTACTCATCCGATGACTTGAAGTCATCGGATGAGTGCTGCAACCGACCATCGGCAAATTAAGGTTTCAGGCAATTGCGAGATGTGCAAAGACCGGATAGAAACCGCAGCCAAATCGGTTTCAGGAGTCGCTTCAGCCGAATGGAGTTCGGAAACAAAAATGCTGCATGTTCAGTTTGACGGTGCCAAAACGAATTCAGATGCTATTCAGAAAGCGATTGCCAAAGTTGGTCACGACACCGAAAAGTACAAAGCTACAGATGCAGTTTACAAAGAGCTTCCGGAGTGTTGCTTATACCGAAAATAAATAGTTAAAAAATAGTTATTCAAGTATTCAATAAATATATTGAATACTTGAATAACTTTTCTATATTCGCCGAATCATTTTAATACAGATAAAAATGAAAGGTCGCGAATTTAAAGATGCCATGTATGATGGGCTGGCCAAAATGCTCAAAGCCATATCAAATCCTAATCGTTTAGAAATAATTGAAATGCTCTCGCAAGGCGAAAAAAGCGTTGAAGGCATTGTACAAACCACCAACCTGACTTTTGCCAATGCCTCACAGCACCTTCAGGTTTTGAAAAACAACAACATTGTAAAGGCCCGCAAGGAAAAGCAATACGTGTATTACTCGTTGATCAACGATGATTTTTTATCCGTTTATCAGCATGTGATCCGCTATGGCTCGCAGGAAATAGCTGAACTGGAAAAAATTATGAACCGTCAGCGGGAAGACAATAACTCGCAGAATGCTGTTAGTCTTGGTGAACTGGAGCAAATGATTGAAGCCGAAAATATATTGCTGCTGGATGTTCGCCCATCAATTGAATACGAATTCGGGCATATCACCGGGGCTGTCTCAATCCCCATGAGTGAACTGATGGACAGCCTGAAAAGCATAGCCATAGACAAAGCGATTATTGCCTATTGCCGTGGACCGTTTTGCGTTCTGGCCGACGAAGCCGTGAAACTTCTGAAAGAACAGGGATACCACGTCCGCCGATTGGACCAAGGTTATCCGGAGTGGAAAATCAAACAATTAGAAAGCAATCAAATAAATTAAGCGTATGAAAACAATTGTAATTTTAGGAGGCGGGGTTGGCGGAATTGTAACCGCGAATGAACTTAGCGATCGTTTAGGCGGGGAACACAAAATTATCCTGATCGAAAAGAATAAAGAGCACACATTCGCCCCTTCGTATCTGTGGCTGATGAACGGCGACCGTAAGAAAAAGCAAATATGTGTCCCGCTCAAATCGCTACTGAAAAAGAATATTGAATTAGTAAATGCTATTGTAAGTGAAATTATTCCGGCTGAACAAAAAGTAAAAGCTGGCGGGAAAGAATATCGTTATGATTTTCTTGTCATAGCGCTTGGCGCCGACTTAGCCCCTGAAAAAATTCAGGGTTGGGACGAAAGCATCCAAACCTTTTATACACTGGAAGGCGCGGAAAGAATACATGAAACGCTGAAAAACTTTTCAGGCGGAAAAATTGCAGTAGTAATTTCATCGATGCCCTACAAATGCCCCGGCGCACCCCACGAAGGTGCAATGCTTGTTGAAGATTTCCTCAAGTCAAAAGGACTTCGGGAGAAAGTTGAAATCAGCCTTTTTACTCCGGAGTCTCAACCTCTGCCTGTTGCCGGACCGGAACTTGGCAATGCGGTAAAAAGTATTCTTGATCAAAAAGGAATCCGCTTCCATCCGTCGATGCAGCTTAATTCGGTTGACACCAGATCAAAACAACTGTTTTTCAATGGAAAAGATACTTTTGAATATGATCTGCTCATCGTTATTCCACCTCACCAGGCTCCCGGGGTTATTCGCACATCAGATTTGGCGAATGCAAACGGCTGGGTAGATGTGAATCCTGCAACGCTTCAAACGAAGTATGAAAACGTTTTTGCAATCGGCGATATTGCCTCCATCCCTTTACCCGGCAGGTGGTTTCCTGATAAACCGATGATGCTGCCCAAAGCCGGGGTTTTTGCCCATTTGCAGGCTGAAGTTGTGGCAAAAAACATTGTCAGGGAAATTCAAGGTGAAAAAGCGGATGAAAAATTTTGTGCCGATGGTTATTGTATGCTCGAAGCCGGTGAGGATTTGGCAGGATTTGCTTACGGTGATTTTTTCGGTGAACCTCATCCACAGGTTCATTTAAAACAGATTGGCAGAAAATGGCACATCGGGAAAGTGCTTTTCGAAAAGTGGTGGTTAAGTCCGATCGGCTTAAAAAAAGCATTCTATAAAAATCTGCTCCAAACAGGTGGAAAGTTAATCGGCATTCCCATTAAACTTTAATCATGAAAAAACCAGTCTATCTCGATTACAATGCAACAACTCCCATCGATCCGGAGGTTGCAAGTGCAATGCTGCCCTATTTACAAATACACTTTGGAAATCCATCCAGTTCATACTCAATCGGACGGAGCAATAAAGAAGCCGTTGAAAAAGCACGGGCGCAGGTTGCCGGACTGATTAACAGCCAACCGGAAGAAATCTATTTTACCAGTTGCGCAACCGAATCGAATAACCTTGCAATTAAAGGGATTGCATGGGCAAACAGCGATAAAGGGCGGCACATTATTACTTCGGCCATCGAACACCCCGCAGTAACTGAGGTTTGCAAATACCTGAGTTCACAAGGTTATGATATCACCTATCTTCAGGTCGATCAATATGGAAGGGTTGATCCAAAAGATGTTGAAAACGCGATCAGAAAAGATACAGTTTTGATTACGATCATGCATGCCAACAACGAGGTTGGGACGATTCAGCCTATTCAGGAAATCGGGGCAATTGCCCGGCAAAATAATATTGTTTTTCATACCGACGCGTCACAGTCGGTCGGAAAAATTGAAACGGATGTCGATAAACTGGGTGTTGACCTGCTGACCATTGCCGGACATAAATTGTATGCACCCAAAGGCATTGGCGCACTGTACATTCGGAAGAGAACGCTGATCGAAAATCTGATGCACGGTGGCGGACAGGAAAAAGGCATCCGCCCGGGAACTGAAAATGTCATTCACACTGTCGGACTTGGGAAGGCCTGCGAAGTGGCTCTGCGCGATTCCAAACAGAATCATCAAAACATGCAGGTTTCGCGCGACAGGTTGCTCAATGGCCTGATTTCACAACTCGGCAATCAGGTTCATGTAAACGTCGATCTTGAAAATTGCCTGCCCAATACGCTGAGTGTGGCTTTCGAAAATGTAAGTGCGCACACGCTGGCTTCTTTCATCAGCAGCGATGTTTTGATTTCAACTGGTTCGGCCTGTCATTCCGGAGAAACAACCATTTCTTCGGTCCTTCAGGCAATGAACCTTGATTTCAGGACAGCGGCGGCAACAGTCAGGATTTCAACCGGAAAACATACGACGAAGGAAGAAATTGATTTTACTATCGAAGTGCTTGTCAATGCTATAAAAAAACTCACATAATAATTTTAATCAACAATCTATGAAGAAACAATTTGTCTTTCTGGTAATCCTGACAGTAGTATTTACCAGTAGTATTTATGCAAAATCGTCCAAAGAGCCAAAAGAGCAACCTACCACTATTGGAATGGTTATTTATTCGAACGACACCGAAACAGTTTGGAATGCTTTGCGTTTGGCAAACTACTCTAAAAATCAAGGAGATACAGTAAGTATATTTTTGCTTGGGAAAGGTGTCGAACTGGATAGTATGGTAAAAACAGATAAGGACATGAAAGAGCAAGCCGACAAGTTTTTGGAGAACGGCGGGGTTATTCTGGGCTGTGGAACTTGCTTGCAAAGCCGTAAGAATAACGAGCCGGAAGTTTGTAAATACTCTTCCCTGGCCGATCTGTATGAACTGATTCGTAAAAACAAAATTGTATTAACATTCTAAACAAAACAAAAATGGAAAAAGTACTTATCATTTTTAATCGCGAGCCTTATGACGAAACCGATGTAACATGGAATGGACTTCGTTTGGCTGAAACTTTAAGAAAAAAAGGACATGAAGTCAGAATTTTCCTCATGAATGACTCGGTGGATATGGCGAGGGATGTTTGCAAACCACCTGTTGGCTACGATCAGGATTTGGCGCAAATGTTGCGCGATTTGATTACCAATGGAGTCCCCGTTGAGGTTTGTGGAACCTGTATGGCCCGCTGCGGCATTTACAAAAACCACCCATACTTTGAAGGAGCGAACAAATCAACAATGGGATTTTTGGCTGATTGGGTAGCCGACAGCGACAAGGTTTTAACATTTTAAACCATGCAGGAAAGCCCTTTTAACCTGTTTCCCAACGAATACGAAGCCTGGTTCAGGGAGAATGAAAATACATTTCAATCGGAATTGCTTGCCTTAAAACAAGCAGTTCCTGTTGGCAAAAAAGGGATTGAAATAGGTATTGGCAGCGGAATCTTCGCTGGGCAACTGGGCATCCAATATGGCATTGACCCATCGGACAATATGTTGGAATATGCCAGAAAACGAAACCTCAAAGTCGAAAAGGGGTTTGCAGAAGATTTGCCCTATCCTGATAACAGCTTCGATTTCGCGGTTTTCATTACTTCTCTATGTTTCATTACCAACCCTGCCAAAGCCATACGTGAAGTCCACCGGATTTTGCGACCAAATGGTGAAATAATCATTGCATTTATTGACAAGGAAAGCACATTGGGCCAGATACTTGAAAAAGGCAAGGATGAAAGTAAATTTTACAGGGATGCCAATTTTTATTCGGTTCCTGAAATGATTGAAATGATTGAAAACAATGATTTCAAGGTATCTGATATTTTCCAAACATTGACCGAACTTAATAATGAAGAGATTGAAAGCCCAATCGAAGGATTTGGTAAAGGGGGTTTTGTTGTAATCAAAGGGAGAAAAACAGTGTTCAAAGATTTGTAGTTTTGTTTAATTTTTTCCTGCCATGACAACACTAAGAGCAAGTATTGACAATCCGTCGGATGCGAAAGCCATTGCAACCTTTCTCCGCACTTTAGGGTATGTAAAATCCGTTTCGATAGATAAGCCCGTGAAACCATTGTCAGGGGATGACTGGATTTTGCCGGGCCGCAAGGCAACGGAGCAAGAGATTGATAAACTCCTCGATGGCATGGACAACGATGACAATACAGGTTTCACTACTGGACAAATGTTAGCCCACCTTGAAGAATGGAAAAAGAAATAAAAATATTACAAACTTCAAAAAAATTCCGTAATAAAAACAATTGATTATGATTCTTGGGTTACGGGGGAACCTTGGAAGGTGGTGGTTTGGGCCGATAAAACGGTTACGTTTTAAAAAGAACCATACCGCTTGTCTTCTTTTATCATTTATAAACAATCAGGAAATGGTTTACCTAAAATAGTACGAGTGGTAGATAATTATTTGTTGGGCTTGTTGAGATATGCAATTTTGTAACTTTGACAAGCCCAATTTTTATCATACCAAGTTTTAAAACATGAAATGGATAACCCGTGAACGACCTAAAATTGATCGAATTGCCTGTCCTTGGCTAATTAAACGTTTCATTGACAAGGAGGCCGAAATAATTTATGTACCCTTTGATAAAGTAATAGCGAAAGCACAAGAGCTAAATGCTATTCCATTTGATGTACCTGATGTAGAACATACACATTATGGACACCATTGCACTTTTGACTACTTTATTGAGAAGTATAAAATTACAGACCCTGCAGTTCAAACACTTGCTGTAATTGTACGTGGCGCCGACACAGATAGACATGATATTGCCAATCAAGCCAGTGGGTTATGGGCAATTTCTGCCGGGCTTTCTTATAACATTACCGACGACCACCAACTGCTGGTAAAAGGGATGCTGATTTATGATGCACTCTATAGCTGGGCAAAATATCTACAGCAGGAAAAGCACACCCAAAGCCCATTTGAAAATCTACTGCTTGATATTTATAATAAATTTTTAAAGGAAAAGACCGGTTTAAAAAAGAAAATCCCCTCATGGGCTAAGGAGTTGAAGGAAATAATACAAGACCAGATAGACATCAATCTTGCTCTTAGTTTAAAAGATATTTCCAAAAATCTGGATGTTCACCCCGCCTACCTTTCGAGAGAATTTGCGAAATATTTTGACGATCTTACTTTTGGGGAGTATATCAGAAAACTTCGAATAGAGAAAGCCATTCAGCTTATTCATTCTACTAATCACTCCCTCACTGAAATAGCCTATCTTACCGGATTTTCAGACCAAAGCCATTTTACCCGGATTTTCAAATTGCATACAGGTCAAAATCCATCAACTTTCAAAAAAGGTATCCTGAAAAGTAATCCACATACAAATAGTTAATACTATTCTATTTTTACACAATCTATCTCTGTTTATTTGCCTAAATAAATAAAAGAGATATGCAATGGATAACCCGAGAACGACCAAAAATTGACCGTATAGCCTGCCCTTGGTTAATTAAGAACTTTGTGGATAAGGAAGCTCAATTTGTTTTTGTTCCAACAGAAATGGTATTAACTAAAGCCAAAGAGTTGGGCGCAATACCCTTCGACCTTCCTAATGTAGAATATGTGATCCTGAAATGCTGGAAATAGGAATGAAAATATATGATGCCCTTTATAGTTGGGCAAAATACGTTTATGATGAATGCAATACATGGAATCATGACCTGCCATTATGACAACAGAATCAAAACCGAAATATAGTTTACGCCAGCTGGTTTTATATTTTTTGAAACTTGGCTATTCAGGTTTTGGCGGCCCTGTTGCTTTGGTTGGGTACATGCACCGCGACTTAGTTGAACAACGCAAATGGATTTCCGAAGAAGAATACAAAGAAGGTTTAGCGCTTGCTCAACTTGCTCCGGGGCCTCTTGCTGCACAGTTAGGCATTTATATCGGCTTTGTTCATTATGGAATTTTCGGTGCTACACTGGCAGGTCTTGCTTTTGTAATCCCATCTTTTATTATGGTTGTACTTTTGGGAATGGCGTACAAACTTTACGGTGGGCTTCCCTGGATGCAAGCCGTTTTTTACGGTATTGGGGCAACCGTTATCGGCATCATTGCATTAAGTAGTTACAAACTCACAATAAAATCAGTCAGTAAGATCAATGTCGCACACATCAAAGAAAAATGGCTGCTGTGGCTGTTATACATTGTAGGGTTAGCTGTTACCGTCATTACACAATCAGAAAAGGTATTACTTTTTGTTGCCGCAGGACTTATCTATATGTATATAAAAGCGCCGCCTGAATGGATAAAGAAACCGTTAGCAGCCCATTCAATTTTCCTCACGGCAATCGGCTTTTGGCAATTTGAGTGGAATACACTTGGACAAATTGCATGGTTCTTTACTAAAGCAGGTGCGTTTGTTTTTGGAAGCGGACTTGCAATTGTACCATTCCTTCATGGTGGGGCAGTGATTGAATATAAATGGTTAACCGAAAGAGAATTTGTTGATGCAGTAGCTGTTGCCATGATAACACCAGGTCCAGTTGTAATCACTGTTGGTTTCATCGGATATTTAGTTGCAGGTTTTCCCGGCGCATGTATGGCAGCATCGGCTACCTTTCTTCCTTGCTATTTGCTTACGGTTATTCCTGCACCTTTCTTTAAAAAAATTGCAAAAAATGCAAGTATCAAAGCATTTGTCGATGGTATCACAGCATCAATTATCGGCGCTTTAGTTGGTGCAGTTGTCATCATTGGCATTCGCAGCATCACAGACATTACCTCTGCAATTATTGCATTAGCAACTATTATCGCATTAATTTATATCAAAAAAATTCAAGAGCCTTACATCATTTTAATTGCAGCAGTCATTGGATTAATTATTAAAACAATTTAAGTATGAAAACAATTCACAGTATTTTATTTGTCCTCATTGGCATTATCGCTTCTGCCCAAACACCAAAGGCATACATAACAAACTTCGGCGACAATTTTATTTCAGTAGTCGATATTCAGAAAAATCAGAAAATAGCCGACATAAAAACAGGCAACAAACCACATGGGGCAGCCGTTTCGCCCGATGGGAACTGGATTGCCGTGAGCAATGAGGGCGACAATTCGGTTTCAATAATCAGTGCAGCCAACAACACCGTAACCCAGTCTATTTCAGTTGGTAAAGTGCCGCACCAGTTGAGTTTCAGTCGCGATGGGAAATATATTTTAACCGCCATTAATGCCGAACACAAAGTAGATGTTATTTCTACTACAGAGTGGAAACTGGTCAATTCAATTCCGGTAGCTCGAAATCCTCACATTGTATTGCCTATGCCTGATGGTAAAACCGCTTGGGTCACTTCCGAAGGGGACAATAAAATAGTCAAGATCAATCTGGACGAAATGAAAGTAGCTGCGGAAATTTCAACTTTCGGATTTCCGAGAGTAATGACGGCAACACCTGACGGAAAATTTATTTATCTGACCATTCGTTGGTTTCACGGACTTGTAAAAATTGATGTGGCACAAAATAAAATCGTTACATGGGTGCAATTGCCGCCAACTTTAAAATTTGACAGCGAAGGAAAGGCAGCACACGGACTTTGTGTTTCGCCCGATGGCACAACGGTTTATCTCACAAGCCAGTTTTCAGATGATGTAACGGCCATTGATGTGGCAAGCGATAAAATTTTAAATAACATAAAGGTTGGGAAAAATCCGAACTGGATAGAACTTACCCCCGATGGCAAATTCGCCATTGTGAGCAACACTTCTTCCAATGATGCAAGCATTATTGATATTGAGAAATGGCAGGTTACAGCAACCATTCCTGTTGGGAAAAATCCCAAACGCCTATGGGTAGCAAATACAAAGTAAACCATGAGAATCATTCTTTAAAGTTCAAAAATTTACACAACTTTGGATAAAACTCGTGCAGGAAGCGATTGGCTCATTTGCCGAATTTGAAGCACAGGCACGAGCATGAATAGATGAGTAAACTGTGATACTGACGATACCTATGAAAAATCTTGTCTGTTTGATAAGCGCACTGACCTTCCTTTTTCAGTATTCGTATGCCCAAAAAACAATTAAGTCTTTCACTATAGGTGTTCCTCCGGAAATAGACGGGATTTTTGAACCGGAAAAATGGATTGGGGCTGATAGCGCGACGCAATTTATTCAGATGGAGCCTCTGCCTGGCGAACTGGCTTCCGAAAAGACCATTTGTTATTTCGGGTTCGATAAGGAAAATATTTACGTCACATTTCTGTGCTATCAGGCAAGCCCGGTTATTGCGAAAAACCAAAGCCGTGACGCGCTGAGTAAAAATGATGATATTGTTGCTGTAACTTTGGATACCTACAACGACAACCGAAGTGGCTACACTTTTTTTGTCAGTCCCCTTGGAACCCAAATTGAAATGAAAGTAAATGATGATGGTAAGAATACAGACTTAAACTGGGACACAGAATGGAAATGTGCTTCAAAAATATTCGACTGGGGTTGGAGCGCTGAAATGCAGATCCCGTTTAAAAGTTTGAAATATAAAAAGGGGATTGAAACCTGGGGCATAAATTTTGGCAGGGTTATCAGGTCTAATTCTGAGACAAGCTATTGGTCGGGAAAATTGACAGAGGACTTCCGGATTTCGCAAGGAGGTAAAGTGACAGGCATTAAAACTCCCGGATCATCCAACAAAATTTCCATTTTTCCCTATCTCTCGGTTTTCAAAACTAACCAGACAAAACCCGTTGCCGAAGTTGGTGGTGATATTCAATGGCAAATTGGATCGAATGTTTCGCTTAATGCGACCATAAATCCCGATTTTGCAACGGTGGAAGCCGATCAGCAACAAATTAACCTTACCCGCTACGAACTCAGTTATCCGGAAAAACGTCTCTTTTTTCAGGAAGGGAACGATATGTACAACACCCGGATAAAAACTTTTTATTCGAGAAGAATACAAGATATTGATTACGGTGCGCGACTCACAGGTAAAATCGGCAAAACACAATTTAATCTGCTAAATGTAATATCCCCTGAATTATCGGCTGAAAATCCGACTTCTTATCTAACTGCTGCCAGGGTCAAATACGACTTTCTGAAATCATCGTCAGTCGGTGCAACTCTCGTCGATAAAAGCTGGAACAATGGTTTCACCCGGTCGTTAAGTCTCGATTATGTCATGAATTTGGCTAAGACCTGGCAATTAACCGGTCAGTTTGTGGGGAGTGCTCCGGGTAATTTTTGGGACCATAGCGCGGGCTACCTAAGAATTACACGGGAAAACAACATTTATCATTACCATGTCCGTTACACTCAAATTGGATCGAAATTCAGGGAAACGGTTAACCAGACAGGTTTTATACCCGATGATAACCGCAGGGAAATTGATAGCGATGTAACTTATAAGTGGTGGTTGAAAAACAGCTCCTTCAAATACATTGACATGAAAAGTATGAATAATATTTTCTGGAGCTTAACAGGAACCTTACGAAGCTGGTACATTACAGATGCCGTGAACTTTTATTTTAATAATAAAATCAACCTTCAATATGCTTATAACAATGAGTATAAACTTTATGAGAAGGATTTTTATAACTATCGCCATACAATTGATCTGGGATACAATACCGATGAATGGAATCACGCTTTAATCAGTTTTTCAACCGGGAAAAACTTTGATCGGGATTTTACACTTTTTAGCGGTGGTGGAAGGGTAAAATTATTTCAAAATCTTTCACTCAGTTATTCGGCTAACCTGCTAAACTTCAATCCAGATACGGATAATAGCTCAACTGTGATTAATGTGTTAACAGCCAATTATAATTTCACCAATGATTTGTGGATAAAACTTTTTGCTCAAAACAGTTCAATAAATGACAAGTTCTACTTTTATGGGCTATTTGGCTGGCGTTTCAAGCCGCCGTTTGGAGCATTATATCTGATCTATTCGCACGACGAGTTTAGAGATGCAGCAGGTTTTCCGAACTCCAACAACATGTTTTTGAAGCTAACGTTTCCGATTTCGATATTAAAATAGAGAAAGATAATATCATACCCCATTAGAACGCGAGAGAAATGGTTCTATATGCAAATGGCATTCGCACCTGCATGCTCATGATCCTGTAACACACTAACATCCTCATGATCCGGATTTTCACCACAGACGTGGGCATTTGATAGAAATTTATAGTAGCCAATTAAATTGGAAATCAGATTGACACAATTGCAACGACCATTGGATAATATAAAACAAGGTTTGCGGAGTTAGTAGCAAGCAAACGCATAAAGGCAATAATACGAAGAATAATCTTGATGTTGGGTTATTCGTTTAAGATTTTCCGGTTCAAGGAGCAAATAAAAAAAACAAAACCTCACAAACACGATGTTGGATGAACTGGCAACCGGGAAATAAGATTGAATGATCTGGAGATAATTGATCCAAATAGTTGAAATGCCCTCTGTATAACAAATTAAAGGCTGAACAGAATGAACTGTCCAGCCTTTATTATTTCCGATTGAATTACGGAACGATTAAAACCGGTAAGCTAAAGTTAAAAATCCCATGTGGGCTTTGTAGCCCGGAGCAAGATTAGTGCCCATAGTAAGTAAACGGTTACCCTGGCGGTTGTCTCTCGAAGTGTCGCGGAGTAAATATTCGCTTCCCACCTGCTCAACCCAAGGGCCTTTTGCTTCTTCAGTCCAATCCTGAATTGAATATTGATCGAAGCTATACTGTAATCCAGCGATCAGATTTTTTAACACATTATATTCTAAAGATATATTGAAAATATACTGGTTATACTTTCTCTCTTCAGGGTCATTAAAACCGAACTGGAAGGTTTCCCATGCCTGACCAATAAACGCAGCATCGGAGCCATAACCACTGTATTCCATTTTAACGCTGGCTAAGGAAACACTAAAATCAGTTTCCATGCGCAGTTTGCCGGGAATAAATTCATGATTCAGATTCATACCAAAAGTCGTGTTGACTTCATTGTTGGATGAATTGTATATGCGATTTGGGTCAGACCATGGCCCCAGCTGATTGGCGGGTTGAATTGAGGCAATTGTTGGTTCATTTCTAAAACCTTCGTTGAAATAAATCCCACGTTGGTCGTAATTGGCAAGTTCGCGATCGGCAAACAGCGAAAGAGACCATTTATCGTTTGGCATAAATTGAATACTTACAGTCACATTCTGCCTTTTGTCATCAAGCAATCCCAATTGCTGACCTGGAGTAAGAACGTTTGCATCACTTGGTTTAGGTAACGGTACATTGGTGTTTGCCATTGGCGCAATCGGCTGAACGTTTGAGTCGTAATCAGCATTGTTAAGACGATAAGAAACGCTAAAATCAAGCTTATCAACCATGTAGGCGGCAGCCATCTTAAATTCATTTCGTTTCCGGTCTGATACGTCGTATTTGCGCAGATCAGGATGGTTGGCAAAAAGGAATTGGGGATTATCATGATCAGTCTTAGCACGCTCGAAATCGTACCAATAACTTTGGCTGGTGACATTGGAGTTGTAATCATTCGCACTTCTGTCACCTAACAGGTAGCTGGCTGATAAAGAAAGGCGTTGAGTTGGTCGTGAACGAAGGCTTGCTTCCAGGGTGTTTTCATCAGTATCTGATTCACGGAAATCTCTGGTGATCTTTTCTTTTGCAATTTTAACACCAAGATTGGTGCGCCAGAAAGGCAGATAGTGTTTCAGGTCAATTCCAAATTTTTGTTTTCCATAGGCATAGGCCAGGTTGTACCGCTCGTTTAACATACTTACCGTACCATTGGTGTTGGCTGCATCCTGAGTCACATACTTCCATTTGTCGGCAGGCATATTGTTTTCAAGTTTATAATAGCGCATATAAGCCCTAACATTCAGCCTCTTAACAGGATTTATGGTGTATTCCATGTCGAAACGAACCGTGCTCATATCGGCTTCAGTACTTAGGCGTGGAAGTTTACTCACATCGTTCCAGTTCTTACCATCTCCGCCACTAGCCAGCAGGTCACCGCCCAGCGTGCTGAAGCTATAAGGCAGCAATTCCTGATTTTGTTTCATGCTTCCCAATGCGACAGTTGCATTAAAACGACTGTCGAGTGGTAAATCAATTCCTGCCGAAAACAAAATACTGCTTGAATAATTGTCGGGAGCAAGGGCACGCTGCCCAAAGTTCGAAACATTTCGGGGCGTACCAGCAACAGTAACAATATAATCTTTACCAGCATCAGGAGCAAAAAAGAGATTTTGCCAGCGTGATGAGGATATTTTGTTTGTGAAATTAGAAAAGAGGTAATCTAATTTAAGCTGAATGAATTTCTTATTAAAATTAGCATTCGCGTGAATTTCGCTGACATTGTATTTTACAGGGTCAGGTATTTGAACGTTGAGCGTACGTGGTGGCCTGTCGCCAATGGTACCATAGGAATAGCGCGTGCCATTTCGTTGCTCATTCATAAAATCAACACCAATTTTTAATCCCTTAAAACTTGGCAGATTTAAAGCTACCGAAGTCCGGTCGCGCTGGGTTCCAAGTTTAACTGGCATCAACAATGGTGAACTCATATATTTGCCCAGAATATTATCGTTTATGGCCATTTGTGCAATGGTAGGCACCAGCGAAGGTGTTCCGGTAGCATCATTACCATCCTTTGTTATTCCTGAAAGAGCTGATAAGGTATAAAGTCCGTTGCCACCATCTATGTAAGGTGTCCTCGCCTTATTACTGATCTGATGCGGCGTACCACTGTATTTAACCACCAAATTCCAGCGGCTTTTTACATTGCCAAAGCGAAATAGAGCATCCTGATCTTTTCGAAGCACTTTATTTGCTTCGACATCTAAAAACAAACCATTTTTCTGATTAAAGAGATAGAAATTCAAGTTGTGCAAATAGAATCCATCCCGAAGATCACGATATTCGTTGAACTTGCTTGAATTGTTATCTATATTGATTATACTGACTCCTGGAGTAACACCAACCGACACACGAGTTGAATCCTGTGCAAATGCATTAACGGTAAATGCTGTAAGAAATAAAGCTGTAGCTAAATATGTTGATTTTTTCATTTTATCTCCTCCTTGAATTATCTGGTTAATTTTGTACCTGATGGGTGATTAGAACCATGTACGCTCATATGACAATTAACGCAGCCATTACCGTATGGTGTACTTACCCGGTTATAACGGTATTCATTGACATGACCCCCATATTGGTGGCAACTTATACACAAGGTAGCGCTTTGTGTAACGAGCAAACTTTTATTATTTGTGCCATGAGGGTCGTGACAAGTCATACAGTTTTCACGGGCAGGTGCATGCTCCCAAAGGAATGGTCCTCGTTTTTCCTGATGGCAACTGTAGCAAGTCTCGTTCACGTTACCTTTCACAAGCATTCCATTTCCCGGAGCGCCGTGTGGATTATGGCAAGAAGAGCAATCAACTTTACCTTCCTTAACCGGATGGCGTGAATTTCTGCTCATTTTGGCCGCAACATCTTTATGGCAACTCGAACAAAGTTCCAATTGATTCGTTTTTGCTAACAAAGCAGACTGTGACCGTTTTTCCATTACTGTATGGCAGGATACGCAACCTACTTCGGCTGTTTTATGCAAACTGGTTTTCCAATGCATACGCTCGCCTCCCTGATGGCATTGCATACAAACCGCGGTGTATTGTTCCACCGAAAACTTCAGGCTTTCGTCAGGTTCCTCTGCATGTTTGCTACGCGGGCCATGACAGGTTTCGCAATTGGCAGCTTCCAGTGAACCTTTAGGATTTAGCTCAAACGCGCGTCCATGTGCTGTTCCCATGTATTTCCCATGAACGTCATCATGGCATTCTAAACATGATTTCGTGTTTCTGACGAAAGTCGCACCTTTAAAAGCGGCATTCAGTTTTGCCCAATCAAGTTCGCCCTTATCAGATTTCTCCTGCCCTCGTGAGGGAATGCTTATAAGCATCGATATAAATAAAAGACTTAAAACGATGATGTAACCGGATTTACGTTTCATTTGTGTTATAATTTGTTTGAAGAATTGATCTCATGTATGCAATTAAGATAAACTTTCACTTTTTATTAGCAAAGTGACAAAAGTATAATAGTTAATCATTGTTAATTGATGATATCTACTGATACTTCCTGTTTTTAGAATTGATATAAAATAACCTTTGCCATTGGGCGACATAAAATTTCAAGGTAGGCCTTAAGAGATGCCAATTAAAAATATTTCGCAAATATACATTTTTACAAATCCAGCATAGGTGGTTTAATTGAATTGTCGCATACCTTTAACCTGAAATATGGAAAACAAGCAAATTGATACAAAGAACAAACTGGATGATGGGTTGACTTTTAAGATTTCCCGGTTCAAAGAACAGATCAAGAAAACCAAACCACACAAACACGACGAATATTACGAACTGATATTTTTGAGTGAAGGCGAAGGTTTTCATTGCATCGAATCGGAAAAATACCTGGTTACCTCACCGGAATTTTACTTTCTTAAACCGGGACAGTTACATTTTTGGCAGTTCACCTCCATCCCCAAAGGCTTTGTGATCCTGTTTAAAGACGATGAATTTGATGCGCTAAAAGAAAGTGATTTGCTGGAACTCGTTCACCAGTTGTCAAAAACTATCCGGATGGAATTAAAGTCCGGACAATTTCCGGGAGTACTCTTGAACGAGATTTTGAATGAACACAACCGGAATGCCAGTTACTCCCAAGCTATTATTCACGGCCTGCTAAAAGCGTTGATGGGTAAACTACTTCAGATTTCCGAAGATCAGCCTCATCAATCAGGCTTGCCCCAATCTACCTACGACAAGTTCCGGCAACTTTTGGTGAAAGAATGTCCCCGGTTACACAAAGTGAACCAGTTTGCCGATTTGCTGAACACAACTCCACAAAATCTGAATGCCGTTTGCCGCAAACAGACCAACCGCAGCGCCAGCGAAATCATCACGGCGCAAATTCTGCTCGAAGCCAAACGGTACATTTTGCATACCGACAATACGGTGAATGAAATTGCCGAAATCCTGTCATATTCCGACACTTCCAATTTCGTAAAGTTCTTCAGGAAAGCTGAAGGATTAACCCCTATCCAGTTTCGGGATAAACATTTTCAATAATACCATTTTAAAAGTTTATTTGACCATAGCCGTGTTGTCGCTTCCATTTACATTTGTATCAATCAAAACGAAATGGAAATGAAAACAATAACTCAAATGCTTTGCCTGTCGATGGTGGTTTTTCTGTTTGCATGCAACTACCGGGACAAAAATAAGTCATCTGGTCCTGATGGATGGTTAAAGGGAGACGAAAGCCAGAAATTCGAAACCATTGCCAAACAACTGCGGGGTTTCGACATGGCTATGGTTGAAACTGGCTATCGTTACCAGGAATTGTACTGGGCCGGAAAGGATGAAAACTGGGAATACGCTTCCTATCAGGTTGAAAAAACTCCGGTGGAGCGACAATCCCCGGTCAGAAAATAAGAACCCCAAAAACATGAATATGGAAATTCTCATCATTGCAGTTGCCGCATTTTTAACGGCCATACTTACCTTTTTTTCCGGATTCGGGCTTGGAACTATTTTAGCTCCGGTATTTGCAATCTTTTTCCCGATAGATGTTGCAATAGCATTAACCGGTGTTGTACATTTTTCAAACAATCTGTTTAAAATTGCTTTAGTGGGTAAAAACACCGACAAAGCTGTGTTATTTCGATTTGGAATCCCGGCAATTTTAGCCTCGTTTTTAGGAGCATGGTTATTGCTTAAAATCACGGCATTGCCTGTCTGGTTTGAATACAGCTTATGGGATAAAACGTTTGAAGTAACTCCTGTAAAACTCATCATCGCAATCCTGTTAATCACCTTTTCAATACTTGAGATTTCACCATCGTTTCAAAAAGTGCAATTTGGCAAGGATAAATTGGTTTTAGGTGGTATTTTAAGTGGTTTCTTTGGTGGTTTATCAGGAATACAGGGGGCTATCCGAAGCGCATTCCTGATAAAAAGTGGTTTAAGCAAAGAAGCATACATTGCCACCGGGGTGGTGATTGCCTGTTTGGTTGATTTTACCCGACTAACGGTTTATGCCTCGCGGTTTACGGCGGCCAACCTGCACGAAAACCTTACCCTGCTAATTTCAGCAACATTGGCGGCCATCGCAGGTGCATTGATTGGCAGCAAATTGCTCAAAAAGGTCACGCTGCGCTTTATTCAACTTGTAGTGGCCGTAATGCTCATGCTTATATCAGTTGCATTAGGTTTGGGAATCATTTAAAACTTTAATCATAATGACTATGAAAAAGATTTGGAATTCTTTAATCAGCACCTCAGATGACAGCCGCTCCATATTTCCTCGTCTGATTGTTGGGCTTGTGTTTCTGTCCGAAGGAATTCAGAAGTTCCTGTTCCCTGAATTGGTGGGTGCAGGTCGGTTCGAAAAAATCGGATTTTCCAATCCTGAATTTCTGGCCGCATTTGTTGCCACCTTTGAAATTATTTGCGGGATTTTAGTGCTTATTGGATTACTAACCCGATTGGCATCAATCCCTTTGCTTATCATCATGGCAACAGCGCTGATTACCACAAAAATTCCAATTCTTTTGAACAAAGGATTTTGGTCGATGGCTCATGAATATCGCACCGATTTTGCAATGACACTACTCCTGTTTTACTTGTTGATTTATGGAGCAGGCAGATGGTCTGTTGATTCAAAAATTTATAAACACTTTAAAACATGAATTATGGAAACTTTTATAAAAAACAAACAATTTCCCGTTGAAGGTTTCGAAAACAACAGACGGGATTTTCTTAAAAAAGGCATTATTTTAGGCTCATTGTCTGGCATTTCAGGTATGGGCTTAGTAACTTCTTGTAAAGAAGAAGGCGAACAAGAAGTATCACCTTCGGAAGACTTGATGCGTGAGCATGGCGTATTAAACCGGATATTGCTCATTTACGATACCTGCAAACTGCATCTAATCAACAATGTACAATTCGATTTAGCAGTCCTGAACAATTCTGCGCAGATAATCCGGACTTTTATTGAGGATTACCACGAGAAACTGGAAGAAGATTATCTGTTTCCCCGGTTCGAAAAAGCCAACCACTTAACCGACCTGGTACAGGTACTGCGTTCGCAACACAAGGCAGGGCGCATATTAACCGATCAGGTTATGCAATTCGGAAAAATGACATCGCTTGCAGATACAAATGAAAGTCAAAAACTGATAAAATTGCTTAACGATTTCAACGGGATGTACCGCCCGCATGAGGCTAGGGAAGATACCGTATTGTTCCCTGCAATACGGAAAATCGTTTCTAAAAATGAATATTTTGCCTTGGGCGAAGAATTTGAAGACAAGGAACATGAACTCTTTGGCGAAGACGGCTTCGATACAATTGTTGAAAAAGTTGCCAATATTGAAAAGCAACTTAATATTTACGATTTATCCCAATTCACACCAAAACTATAATCAACCATCTCTCACTTTATCATTGAACCATTATGCTTAAATTAATAAACCGGGCATTTAGCCAAGCTTACATGCCGGTATCTCTGAAATACCTATCACTTGTGGCTTATGTGATATTAATAATTACAGGGCTTGCAGCTTATTCTACCGATGCAGTATTTCTAAAAGAGTTGCGGAATACAAATCTTGGAAACTTGGTAGTTTGGTCATACTGGTGGCCGGCCATTGTTTTCCTGGCCATATTTTTCGGGCGTATCTGGTGTATGATTTGCCCCGTTGAAATAATTACCACATTTTTTGCCAAAATTGGGTTGAAAAGAAAACGCCCGGCATGGCTATTATCTGGTTGGGCTATAACTGTTTTTTATTTACTCATTCTATTTGTGGGTATTCAGGGCTTTGCCATTCATCGCAATCCATTTTTTATGGCTATTTATCTTTTAGCTATTGTTGGTGTTTCAATACTTGTTGGCAGTATTTACGAAAAGAATACTTTTTGCCGCTATGTTTGTCCGGTTGGTTATTTGCTCGGTATGTATTCTAAACTTTCGTTTTTAGGCTGGCGTGTAAAGAACCCCAACACCTGCGAAACCTGCAAAGACAAATCCTGCATTCATAAAAACTATCGGTATAACCTGAACTATAAAAGCTGTGGCGTCGATTTATACCCCGCTACGATTAACGATAATGCAAATTGCATATTATGCGGTGGTTGCCGGAAAACATGTGGTAGTTATCATTCGAAACAAAACCCGGAGCGCCCAAACCCACAATTTACCTATATCGGTTTTGCAAATGATTTGTTCCTGCTGAAACCATTAAAAATTGCCGAAATGGCATTTGTCTTGGTTGTTTCGGGCTTTGTTATTTCTGAGATATGGTCGGAATGGAGTGTAACCGATACCTATACTTTAATCCCCGGATTTTTTAAGAATAACCTGCATATCGAAAATAATATTTTACTGGTGATTATTACCAATATTGTACTTTTTGTAATTCTCCCTTTGATTATCTGGTTTTTACCTTTTATGGCTGTAAAGCTTAGCGGAGCAAGCCTTAAACTAAAGGATTATCTTTTTACCTATGGAATAGCATTTATTCCTATCATTGCAGCCGCACATCTCGACAAAGCTATTCTGAAAACCACTTCCAGATTGCCATATTTCGAGCATCTCTTTTCTGATGTTACCGGAATAACTACAGCTCAACAGATTATTGACGGCAAAATCAAACTGCATGACAACCCTGTCTGGATGAATTATATGATATCCATACTGTTGTCGTTAGTGATGGTAGCCGGTATATGGTTAAGCGTAAAGGTAGTAAAGAAGCTTAATATAAAAGGCAGCCCAACAGGTTCAAAAAGTGCGTTATACCTTATTCCTGTTATTTACGGAAGTATATTTTTAATTATGATTATCGCATGGCGATGGTTTTAACAATAACGGAAGGAGGCTAAAAATGAAAATAATTAAACAAATGAAGTTATTTTTTCTTGTGATTTTTCTGAACGTGTTAAGCTATCCTGTTTTTGCCCAGGCTCAAGATGACATAGCAGGTTTTGATCATGGATTCTATGTTCGCAGCAAGGATGGATCGTTCGTTTTTCGTCCGTTCGGATTAATTCACACTGATTTTCGCATGATTCACACCGGCGCACAAATAAATACTGATGACACACAAGCATCTACCTTCCTCACACGTCGTCTTCGTCTTGGCTTCGAAGGACAGCTCTATGGAAAGATAGATTATGACCTAGAAACGAATGTTGGTAGCAGCGGCGCTGAGCTAATATTTGCCTGGATGAATTTTGGTTATATACCTAAAGCACAGGTTCGGATTGGTCAATTCAAGGAGCCTTTTAACTCTGAAGTTTTACTGCCGGAGAAATACCTTGATTTTATTGAACGGTCAATAGTTGCTTCGGTGGTTTCGCCAGCGGAAGATATCGGTGTAATGGTTCATAATTTTGGTTCTCCGCTTGGTGGATTTTTTGAGTATGGATTAGGAATGTTTAACGGTCATGGCGGTAGTGTGAAAACTTCGGACAAAACCTTTGAGTACGTCGGACGGATAGCACTCTACCCTTTTGCCGCATCTTCTGAAGAATGGTTGAAGAATGCCCGTTTTGCAGGTTATGCGTTATACGAAGGTATTCGTCCTGAGGGTGTTGACCTTCGTCCGCGTACTCCGCTTGGTTTCGAATTCTTTCCACGAATTGCTACCAAAGGAACACGGCTGGCAATGGGAGGAGACTTTCAATGGATTCACGGTCCCTTCTCTGTAAGCGCTGAATATATTCGAAATGTCGAGGAACAACCTATATCCAATCTGAATGCAGTAATCCAGGGTTGGGACGTTGATATTACTTATCTTATCACTGGAGAGGACAAAATCAGGGCAATGGAAAGTGGAGTTGAAATTGTTGCAAGAATTGAGAAACTTCAGGTGGATGTAGGTTCTCCGGTTAATGTTATTGGTTTCTCTGATGAATTCGGGAATCCAATATCTATAAAGCAGAATCAAGTGACTACAATGACGCTGGGGATCAACTATTATCTGAATTACAATGTAAAATTTCAGCTTAATTATCAGAATGATTGGTTTGGCAACGAACTTTATACTCCGACAAGCAGGGATGGCAACTTATTAAAGCCAGCCGACACTTCCAGGGGAAAAGTACTTGCAAGGGTTCAGTTGTACTTCTAGGAACTGTTGGAGTATGCATATATCGCCATGAAAGTATTAAATCCTGATGCCCTGAGTCAAATTGATCAGATTAAACTAAGATAGATGATATCGGACGATAACAGATTGAAAGAAATAGCACTGGTCTTTTTTAAGCTTGGTACAATTGGCTTCGGTGGCCCCGCTGCCCACATTGCCATGATGCAGGACGAAGTGGTAAAGAAACGCAAATGGATTGATGAACAGCATTTTTTAGATTTAATAGGGGCAACAAATCTCATTCCGGGGCCAAACAGTACCGAAATGGCAATACATATTGGTCATGAACGGGCAGGTTGGAACGGGCTGATTGTTGCAGGTCTGTGTTTCATATTACCCGCGGTATTTATAACAAGCATTTTTGCCTGGCTTTACAAACAATATGGGCAATTACCAGAAGTTCAACCCTTCATTTATGGGATTAAGCCTGCCATCATTGCCATTATTCTTGGAGCGATTTTCCCATTAGCTAAAAAATCATTGAAATCAGTTGAACTTGCCATAATTGGATTTGCTGTCCTGATATTTTCGTTAATTAACTTCAACGAGATTTATCTTATGTTTGGGGCAGGTTTTCTTGCTATGCTCTTGTTTTCAATCCGAAACAAAAAGCTGAATACAGCGGGCAGTATCTTTCCTTTTACGCTTCTTCAAATAGCAAACACTTCAATTTTTTCAGCTACAAACTTAAATCTGTTTTTGATTTTTCTTAAAATCGGAGCAATACTTTATGGAAGTGGTTATGTTTTATTTGCTTTCCTTGACACAGAATTAGTATCAACAGGACTCTTATCACGACAACAACTCATCGATGCTATTGCAGTTGGGCAGTTTACGCCAGGCCCTGTATTTTCTTCAGTAACGTTTATTGGTTATCAACTCAACGGTTGGTCAGGTGCAATCTTTTCAACCATTGGCATTTTCCTACCCTCATTTTTATTCGTGGCTTTGCTCAATCCGCTTGTCCGTGAAATGAGAAATTCAAAACTATTTTCGGTCTTTTTAGATGCGGTTAATGTGTCATCAATAGCCATTATAATTGCAATATGTTATCAAATGGGGAAGGATACTATTACAGATTGGCGTATAATTCTTATTGCAGTTGCAAGCCTTGCATTAGTATTTGGTTTTAAAAAGTTTAATAGTGCCATTATCGTATTGGGTGGTTCAGGATTGGGATATTTATTGAGTTTTTTGTAAACCATAAACTACTCTTAACAGATTAATAGAAAAATGTAAATGATGAATAACTAAAGTAGTCTTATCGAACTTGCAAAATTATTCCTGAAGCCGGGAACAATGTATGTATGAAATTCGTTTGAATAAACTAAAATCAATGCCAATTAATAAAACCTTCAGGTATGAAAAAATTACTGTCAGTTGCTTTTGTGTTATTTACATGGCTTTCATTAAATGCTCAACCGCACACTATTCCCGGTTCTTACACGAACATTAAGTATGATGAAAGTAACAGGCTTTACTATGAGAACGAGGGCCAGAAATTTTATGCCGATACGGCTGGCCCCAGATATACCATCAAACAGCTTTTGGGTAACCCGGAAGGAACTGAAGATGGCTTATCGTTTGATTTTGGAGATCTTAAAGGAACGTTTACTTATGGTTTGATTCCTTATGGAAAGGCTCCGCATCCACTGCCGGTATTTCGGTTAACAAGCCCGCTCGTTAACGGAAAGGTGACTGCCAATGTAAAAAGGGATTTTCGATACCCTTATGATTTTGTAGGTTGGGAAGAAAACAAAGGTTTTACTTTAGGTTACCGCCTGACCGATGAAAAAGGAATGATTGTTTTTGACGGTGAAGTATCTGTGGAAGGAACAGGCCCGTTCAAGGTCATCCCTACGATTTACGAAGGCCCTTTTGTGAATAATATTTCTGCTACGGAAGCTGTTATCTGGTTTGAAACCAGCGAGCCTGTTATTTCGACCTTATCTATAAATAACAAAGTAATGGAAGATGCAGCCCCGGAAACGCATCATGAATTTAAAGTAAGTGGTTTAACGCCGGGAACCAAATACGACTATACGGTAAAAGTTGCTTCTCTTTCGCAAACCTACCATATTACCACAGCGCCAAAAGCAGGTAGCCGAAAGCCGTTTATTTTTGCATATACCAGTGATAGCCGTCATGCTACGGGTTCAGGAGAGCGAATGATTTATGGTGCAAATGCTTATATCATGAAAAAAATGGCAGCTCTTTCGTATCAGCAAGGCGCCGCATTTGTGCAGTTTACCGGTGACATGATCAATGGTTACCTCTCTAACAAAGAAGAGCAGCTGGTACAATATACCAATTGGAAAAAATCAATTGAGCCTTTTTGGCATTATATGCCCTTTTATATCGGACAGGGAAATCATGAAGCATTGGGATATATATTTAAAGATAAGGACGGGGTTCAAAAAGCTTTCATTGATAAATTTCCATATGACACACAATCAGCAGAAAGCGCTTTCCGGGATGCTTTTGTCAATCCGGAGAATGGTCCTTTGAGTGAAGACAATAATCAATATGACCCAAATCCCAACGAAGTTGACTTTCCGTCCTACAAAGAAAATGTATTTCATTACACGTATGACAATGTGGCCATGATTGTTTTGAACAGTGACTATTGGTATGCCCCGTCACTAAACCGTAACAGCTCTACCAGCGGCGGGTTACATGGTTATTTGATGGATAACCAATTGGAGTGGTTGCATAAAATCATAAAGGGGTTTGAACAGGATGCGTCTATCGACCATATTTTCGTTACCCAGCACACACCTGTTTTCCCAAATGGTGGACACAGTGGAGATGACATGTGGTACAGCGGAAATAATGAAAAGAGGCCTCACATTGCAGGTAAACCCATACAAAAAGGGATCATTGAAAGAAGGGATGAATACCTGGACATCTTAATCAATCAAAGCAAAAAAGTGGTGGCCATACTTACCGGGGATGAACACAATTATAACCGCCTTCAGTTAACGAAGGAAGTTCCTATCTATCCGGAGAATTACCCCCATAAAAAACTAAACGTATCACGATCGATCTACCAGATAAATAACGGTGCCTCAGGTGCTCCTTATTATGGTCAGGAAAAACTTCCATGGAGTGCTTTTACCAAAGTCTTCAGTGTGGAGAATGCAGTATGTTTGTTTTACGTAAAAGGTAAAAGTATCAACATGAAAGTTTTAAACCCTGATACATTGAATGAAATAGATGAAATTAAAATCAGGTAGTAGAAGAAAAATCTTGTCGTTTCAACTTTTCAGAAATTCCTGCCAGTGGCACTTGTTTTAAATCGCTTCATATAGATAGCACCGAAGCCTGCCCGATCTCAACCATGGTTGATTGTGTGGAGTTGGTGGTTTGGGCCGATAAAACGGTCACATTTTAGTTATAGGAGATAATTTCTGATAACAAAACGGCCTCAGTCTTGTTTTAGTTTGAAAATCAAAATAGTTTATCATGCTTCGTGATATTCGTACCAACTACCAGAAATCTGAATTGTCAGAGAAAACGATTCATAAAAAGCCTCTTATTCAGTTGCAAAACTGGCTGGAAGCGGCAATCTCAGAAAAAACTTCAGAGCCAACTGCAATGGTGTTATCAACAAATGATCCGACCGGAAATCCGGATTCGAGGGTTGTGCTTTTAAAGGAGTTAACTGCTGAAGGATTGATATTCTTTACCAATTACAACAGCAAAAAAGGGCAGCAAATACAAGCGAACCCAAATGTTTCGGTGGTTTTTTTCTGGCCGGAAACGGAACGGCAGGTACGTGTAAAAGGTAAAGCAGAAAAGATTGGCGAGAAAGGTTCGGAAATCTATTATAAGTCGAGGCCTGTGGATAGTCAGATCGCAGCATGGGCTTCGCCGCAAAGTCAAATCATTGAAAGCCGGAAAGTATTGGATGAAAATTATCGCTATTATCAGGAATATTTTCAGGAGCGGGTAATAGAAAAACCACCTCATTGGGGTGGCTTTCTTATTCGTCCGGAATATTTTGAATTCTGGCAGGGACGGTCAAATCGAATGCACGACCGGATTGAATACCATTTATCGGGCGATAAATGGATTATGAACCGTTTAGCCCCCTGATTTTTTAGTTTACATGAAGTTCAGAAGCCTGATGTTTGAACCGGGCTAAAAATGAATCGAGTGTCCATAGCGCCAAAGAAGCAGTCAAAATCAAGTAAGCAATCGAAGGAACTGATGAAAATATACCCATCCCTTTTTGCCAAATGGATGAAACTTCTTCCATCCTGAGTTTATCAACCGATCCTGAAATTGCTGACCAAAAACCTGTACCTGTTCCTGAAGCGGGTTCCGTCCCTGAAACAGTGATATAGACCATCAGCAATACAAATGCAATAAACAGGATAATCCATGTTTTTTTGCTGATCACCGGTTGATAATCCTGTAAAAGATGGCGCTGTTGAACAGCAGCTTCAGCCTGAATGCGACTCATTACTTTCACCGTAAAATCTGATGAAGGAGCATCAATCCTGATACCTTTCATCATTTCCCCGAATTGTTTATCCAGTTTGTTCATAGTAAGGAATATATTTCTTCGTGTAACATTTCGTGTAATAACTCGTGCATTTTCTTCCGTGCCCGATGGATTTTGATCTTTACATTACTGACCGTCAATCCTGATATCAGGCTAATTTCATCCATTGATTGATTTTCGTAATAATAGAGCGTAACCAAAACCTGATCATCTTCAGGAAGCCTTTCAAGGGCAAGGTTCAGGTATTTTTCCTGATCTTCCTTCTTCGTTTCCCGGTAATAGTCATGCATCTTCTGTTCATCCTGATCAGATATTTGCCGATCATCAAGCGATTTAAATTCTATCCGCCGTTTCCGCAATTCAGAAATACAACCATTATAAGTAATGCTGTACAGCCAGGTCGAAAACTTTGATTTACCTTCGTAGGTATCTATTTTCTGATAAGCTTTTATAAAGGTATCCTGAGCCATTTCTTCAGCATCTTCCGGTTTTTTAAGCAATTTCAAAGCCAAAGTATATACCAGTTTCTGGTACTTTTCGACCAGATAGGAAAATGCCTGAACATTTCCTTTTCTGACTGCATCAATATAATATTGGTCTTCGGTTTTGTTCATCTTTATCCAATAGACGAACTTTTAGTTTTACGGTTACAAATTCGATTGAAATTTACAAAAAAAATCATTTTTATTTGTAACCGTCATAAAATACCTGCGTCATACCATCGAGTTTGAAAACAATTTAACCCATAAAAACAAATATTATGCAAGTAGAAATTTTAATCCCGTTAGCATTCTTTGCACTGGTTTTTGGTTCAATTTACATTTTTGTAACCACACGAAACAAAGAACGTTTGGCTCTCATTGAGAAGGGTGCCAGTCCTGAGTTATTCAAATCAAAGCCTGATGCGAATTCAAACTTCAGTAGTTTTAAACTTGGCCTGTTTTTAGTAGGCATTTCGCTTGGTATCCTTTGCGGATATTTTCTGGCCGAAGGAGGTATGGAAGAAGAACCCGCTTATTTCTCCATGATTTTCCTTTTTGGAGGTATTGCACTGGTTACTTCTTATTTTTTACTGAAAAAAAATCAGGGAAAATAAAAATTCCGGGAGACCGGAGATCAACTGTCTTTCAGACTGATTAACACCATCAGCCTGAAAGACAGTTTTTTATTTTCAAATAAGCTTTGATGCCTTTATGTAACTACTTTTTTGATGGCCGATTCTGTTCCGTCCGAAAGGAAAGACGTTGCCTTGAAAAAGCCTTTCGCGCGGACGGTTTTCTTCATTTATTTCTTTTCTATAAATATTTTGTCCCACTGGGGCACTGCTGATCCAATAGGGATAAGTGCCAGCGGCACAAAATATTTATAGAACAACAATTAACCAGAGTACCTTAAGTGCCATAGGTACGAAACATTGCTATTTTAAAATGCAGTCGGTCACCATTAACTTTTTTTGTATTTTAGTGCAAATTTTAATTAAAATGGCCAACGAAAATATAGAAAAAAGAATTTCAGAATTGCGTTCCACGCTCGAAGATTACAACTACCGTTACTATGTTTTATCAGAGCCTGTGATAAGCGACCATGAATTCGACCTGCTTCTGAAAGAACTCGAAAAACTGGAGGCCGATTACCCTGAATTTTTCGATCCCAACTCACCCACCCAACGTGTAGGAAGCGACCTGAATAAAGAGTTTGAACAGGTCAGGCACCAATATCCGATGCTTTCGCTTTCCAATTCTTATTCCGAAGAAGAATTACGCGATTTTGACCAGAAAATCCGAAAACTGACCGATCAGGCTTTTGAATACGTTTGTGAATTGAAATACGACGGCACTTCGATCAGTTTAAGATACAAAAATGGCAGGTTAGACAAGGCAATTACCCGTGGCGACGGCACATTTGGTGATGATGTAACGGCCAATGTGCGTACAATAAAAAGTATTCCGCTGAGATTAAAAGGAACTGGTTTCCCGGATGAATTTGAAATCAGGGGGGAGATTTTGCTGCCCTTTTCTGTTTTCGATCAGATCAACGAAGAGCGTGCCGGCGAAGGAGAAGCTCCATTTGCAAACGTCAGGAACGCCGCATCCGGAACCTTAAAATCGCAGAAATCAACGGTGGTGGCCGAACGTAAACTGGATGCCTATTTTTACTCTTTGCTGGGAGAAAATTTACCTTCCGATGGTCATATCCAATGTATGATGGCAGCTAAAGAATGGGGATTTAAGATTTCACCTGATTCTGAAAAATGCGCCAATATGGATGATGTGATCGCTTTCATTCGGAAATGGAATCTGAAACGCTATGAACTTCCGGTTGCAACCGATGGAATCGTGATTAAAGTGAATTCGCTGAGTTTACAGCAATATCTGGGAACAACCGCCAAATCGCCACGCTGGGCCATCGCCTACAAGTACAAAGCTGAACAGGTCAGCACCATTTTAAAATCGGTTACTTACCAGGTCGGTCGCACTGGTGCTGTAACTCCCGTTGCCAACCTTGACCCGGTTCTTTTAGCCGGAACCACCGTAAAACGTGCCACTTTGCACAATGCCGATATCATTAAAAACCTTGACCTGCATGTGGGTGATACCGTTTTCGTTGAAAAAGGTGGTGAAATAATCCCGAAAATTACCGGGGTTGATTCGGACTCACGCCATCCAATGGCACAGAAAGTTGATTTTATCAGGAATTGTCCAGAATGTGGAACGACTTTGATCCGCAATGAAGGTGAAGCTGCCCATTATTGCCCGAATGAAGATGGTTGTCCGCCGCAAATCAAAGGAAAAATAGAACATTTTACCAGTCGAAAAGCGATGAATATCGACGGATTAGGTCAGGAAACCATTGATTTGCTTTACAATGAAGGACTCATCCGAAATATTGCCGACATCTACGATTTGAAGAAAGAACAGATAAGCAACCTTGAACGGTTGGGCGATAAATCGGCTGAACGTATATTAAAAAGCCTGGACGAATCGCGCACTGTTCCATTCGAAAAAGTACTATTTGCACTTGGAATCCGTTTTGTTGGCGAAACCGTAGCTAAAATTCTGGCACATCGCCTGATGAATATTGAAAACATTGAAAAAGCCAGTCTGGAAGAATTAACCGCGATTGATGAAATTGGAGGCCGGATTGCTGAAAGTCTTCACGCCTATTTCGCTAATCCTGAAAATATCCGGATACTTAACCGCCTTAAGGAAAAAGGACTACAAATGGAGCTTGACGAAGCCAGTCTGGCCAACCGGTCAGCCAAACTGGAAGGCTTATCTATTATTATTTCGGGAACTTTTGACAAAAACTCGCGCGACGACCTGAAAAAGATGATTGAACAAAACGGTGGAAAGAATGTCAGCTCTATCTCGAAGAATACCAGCTATTTGCTGGCAGGAAATAATATTGGTCCAAGTAAACTTGAAAAAGCTGAAAAGCTGAATATCCCGATTATCTCAGAAGAAGACTTTCTGAAATTGATCGGCTAAATGACTGGGAAAACAAACGATTTGTTATTTTTGCACGCAATTATGAGTTTAAAGTCAAAGATTGCCAGCCGGATATTGAGTTCACAATTGGCCTCAGTTACCAGAGAAAAAAAAGTTTTCAATTTAGATTCGGCCACATCAGCCGGAATCCTTTGGGAAATTGATCAGAAAGAATCGTTCGATCTGATTGAAAATGAACTCATAAATGCGGGTATTAAAACTGTCGGTTTGTGTTATTCACCACTTAAAAAGGTTGTGATTCCTGATGATATCAAGGGCTTCACGCGAAAACAAACCACCTGGAGCGAGATTCCGAAAACAGATTTGGCTCAGGATTTTATCGAGCAGAAATTTGACATCTTAATTGATTTAACGGGTCAGAAACACTTACCCATCATCTATTTAACTGCATTGTCAGAAGCTGCGTTCAAAATTGGTTATGCAGGTCAGTCAGTCAACTATTTTGACCTTAACATTGAATTCAGCCAACAACCCGAAACCGATCAGTTGGCTAAACAAATTTTGTATTATTTAAAAAGAATTAATAAAACAACGATAGAATGACACATCCATTTCTAGGTGCAGGAGTTGCTTTGATCACTCCTTTTAATGAGGATAAAAGTATTGATTACAAGGCATTGGAAAGATTAATTGAAAATCAGGTTCAAGGAGGAATTGATTATTTGGTGGTGCTTGGAACCACCGGTGAGACTCCTACCCTTTCGGAAAATGAAAAGAAAGAAATCGTGCGTTTTGTGATTGACAAGAATGCCGGCCGTTTAAAAATTGTTGTAGGAATGGGTGGAAACAATACTTCCGGATTAGTTGAATCCATTCAAAATGCAAATTTTGATGGTGTGGATGCTATTCTTTCGGTCACACCATACTACAACAAACCTACACAGGAAGGCCTCTTTCAGCATTTTAAAATGGTAATTGACGCAAGCCCTGTTCCGGTAATCCTTTATAATGTTCCCGGACGAACCGGTGTAAATATGGATGCTGATACGACACTACGGATCGGCAGATTGTCGGACAAAGTGATTGCAATTAAAGAAGCATCAGGCGATCTGGATCAATTTGCAAGAATAATCAGCAAAGCGCCTTCTCATTTTAAATTGATTTCTGGCGATGATGGATTAACTTTACCTGCCATCACGATGGGCGCTATAGGTGTTATCTCAGTTATTGCCAATGCATTACCTGAAAAATTAAGTCAACTGACTCATACTTCCCTGCGTGGTGATACGGCTATTTCCGGCCAGCTACATTTGCAGATAGCCGAAATGCTGAAATTAATTTTCAAGGAAGGAAGCCCGTGTGGCGTGAAAGCATTGATGGAAATAATGGGAATAGCTAAAAATCAGCTCAGGTTGCCTTTGGTTTCGGTTTCCCCTGCCACTTATACCTTGATTGAAAAACAGTTAAAGCAAATCAATTAGTATTGCATAAAATAAAATAAATTGAGCGTTTTAACAACATCCCTACTCGTACTTCTGAGCATAGCAAGTATCATTTTTTTGACATCCAGGTTAAAGTTAAATGCTTTTATTTCTCTTTTTCTGGTTTCGCTGTTATTAGCCCTTGTTGCCATTCCGGATGCTGATATCCTGAAAATCTTGAAGGATGGCTTTGGAAGTACGATGGCATCCATCGGTTTTTTGATCATTTTCGGTGCAATCATTGCAATTGTGTTGGAAAAAAGCGGTGGAGCCCTGAGTATTGCCAGCTTCATGCTTTCGAAAACAGGAGAAAAGCGGGCTCCCGCAGCATTAGGAATTACAGGGTTTCTTGCAGGTTTGCCAATTTTCTGCGATTCAGGATATATTATTTTAAGTGGTTTGGCCAAATCCTTCAGCGCCAGAACAAAAATTGCCATGCCGTTTATTGCCATTGTTCTGGCTTGTTCATTATATGCGGTGCATTGCCTGGTGCCAACTCATCCGGGCGCTTTGGCGGCTGCAGGTATTATGAATGTGAATATTGGTAATTTCATCCTTGCAGGAATATTATTTGCCATTCCAGGCGCTTTAGCAGCATTTTTATGGACTCGCCGGATGACAAAAAATAAAGGCTACGAACCTGCCCGCTATGAAATAGAAAACGAGGCTATAAATGTAAAACAACTCCCATCTCCCTTTTTGTCGCTTTTGCCTGTTATTGTTCCGTTGCTGCTTATATCACTTGCCTCTTTGTTAGCTGTATTAGGGTGGAAGGATCAAAATGATTTTTTTAAAGCAATAACTTTCATCGGACAACCCATTATTGCCCTGTTTGTTGGAATGATTTTTTCCTTCATATTATTAAATGGTATAAGTCAAAAAAAACTAAATGCCGTTTTTGAAACTGCCATTGAGAAAGCCGGGCCTATTCTGATTGTTACTGCTGCCGGAGGCATGTTTGGGATGGTTATTAAAGAAACCGGAATCGGATTGGCGGCAGGTAATTTCCTCAGCAAAACTGGTTTAGGTTTGACAGCTCCATTTCTGATCGCCTTTTTGATGAAAACAGCTCAAGGCTCTTCTACTGTTGCTATTATCACCACGGCATCGTTTGTTGCACCTATGCTCTCGTTATTAGGCCTTGATTCCGAATCAGGGAGGTTGTTTGCATCTTTGGCTATGGGCGCCGGTTCCATGATGATTTCGCATGCGAATGATTCCTATTTTTGGGTGATTACCAAATTTTCGGATATGGATAGTGATATAACCTTAAAAGTGTTTTCAAGTGCAACAATCATTATGGGCATTACAGTTTTTGTTTGTATCTGGACTGCATCACTATTTGTTCTATAAATCCATTTTCAGCAATTACAATCCTCGCCGGATAAATATTCATACTGAAAAGTAGTATGACCAATACCAAAACGGCTATTCAACATTTGTTTTGCTTTTTGGGTAATGACATGAGACTCTGAAACAGGCAGATTTTCGGACAATACCAGATGCGCTTCAAAATAAGTCTGATGATCGGCCAGTTGCCACAAATGAACATGATGAACACTGCTGATTTCCGGCATCTCCTGAAGCACCTGAATAAGCTCCTGCTGGTTGATTTTCGCAGGGGCGAACTGCATCAGGATTCCAACACTCTCCTTCAGGATTTTAAACGTATGAATGAAGATATAAATGCTTATCAGTACTGTAACCAGCGGATCGATCCAGTAAACCTTAAAAAGCCAGATACAAACAGCGCCGGCAATGACAGCAAGCGAAGTTAATGCATCGCCAATCAGATGCAGATAGGCAGCCCTGATATTCAAATTTTCTTCCTTGTTATGTTGTAAAATCACCACTGAAAGACCATTTGCAATAAATCCAAGAATTCCAAGCCCAAGCATCCAGAGATAATCAACTTCTTTCGGGTTCAGAAACCTTTTACCAGCTTCGACCATCAAATAAACCGAAATCGCTATGAGTGAAATGGCGTTGATAAATGCAGCAAGAATTTCGGCCCGTTTAAAGCCAAAAGTTGATTTCTGAGTCTGCGGCCGCATTCCGATCCGGTGAGCCAAATAGGCCAGCACGACAGAAATTACATCGCTGAGGTTGTGCAGGGCATCTGAAATCAGGGCCAGACTTCCGGAAATAGCCCCGCCAACAAACTGGCCAATGGTAATAATTCCGTTTAAAATTACGGTTATGGCCAGATTTCTGGCTGTTTGAGCATGATTTGACATACGTTTTTGTAAATTGAGTACCTTAAATAAATATATTTTTCGAACACATGCAACATTCGAAGACCGACATTCGTCTTTCAAACAGAAAACCATACAAATAGTTGGAATCACAGTACCAAAATATTTATCAGGAGGTAATTGAAAGGTGCCGGAAAGGCGACACCAAAGCCCAATTTGAGCTTTACAAGTTGTATTATAAACCCATGTACAACATTTGTCTCCATATGGTGGGTAATGCTGTGGATGCTGAAGATGTGATGCAGGAAGCTTTCCTTAAAGCATTTACAAAAATTGATACTTACGAAGGAAAAGTAAGTTTTGGAGCCTGGCTGAAAAGAATTGTGATCAACCGTTCATTGGATCATCTGAAAAAGCGAAAAGTAAAGTTCGAGGAGCTGAATGAAAAGATTTCTGACGAAGTACCCGATAGAATTGAAATTTCGGAAATTCAGATGGAGAAATTAAAGAAAACGATACAGCAATTACCTGATGGTTACCGGGTTGTTTTAAGCCTCCATTTACTCGAAGGCTATGACCATGAAGAGATTGCACAGATATTGGGCATCACCAACGTTTCGTCACGAACGCAATTTTTAAGGGCAAAACTGAAACTAAGGCAGATGCTTCACAAGGAAGAATTGTTTGAATATAATTAAAAAATATAATGTCATGAATGATGAATTGGAAAGATTAATCATAAATAACCGAACTTCATTTCAGGATGAAGAACCACCGGAAGGGCACTTTGAACGATTTGAGGCCAAGCTTCAGAAAGCTGCAAAACCAGCCCGGAAAATCTATTTTCAACCGGTTTTAAAGATTGCTGCCATAGTTGTACTTGCACTTTTAGCAGTGAACCAGGCACGCATTTATTTTTTTCCTGAAAAGAAAACTGAATTCTCTCTGGGTTCAATTTCCGAAGAATACCGTGAAGTTGAATTTTACTACACCAATGCCATTCAGCTTGGAATGATACAATGGGAAAAACTTAAAAATGATGGAATGATTTCTAAATCAGAGGATCAGATCATGCAAAAAGAACAGGCCGAATTTGATCAGATGTACCAGAAACTTCAGGAAGACCTTAAAGCTAATCCAGACGATGAACGCGTCATCAATGCGATGCTTGAATATTATCAGGCCAGGATGAATGTCATGACCATCATTATTAACAAACTACAGGAAGTTAAACAACAAAAATATGAAAACAATGAAATTGAAATTTAAACTTATTCTTTCTTTTTTGCTTCTTTCGGCTGTACTTGTTCATGCAACAGGCGCAGAATTCACAAAGAATATCAAAAAAGGATGGACAAAAAGTAGTGTTACAGCCCTGAAAATAACCAATAAATTTGGCGAAGTTAGGATCAACGACACGGGAGGCGATTCTGTCACTATCAAAGTGGTGATTACCATCGAAAATGCTTCGGAAAGTAAGGCGAAGGAACTAATGAACAAGATTCAGATTGACATTCAGAAAACCGGTGGAATGGTTAGCGCTGAAACGAATATTGAAGAAAATTTCAAGGGAAAAAATTCTTTCTCGATTGATTACCTGGTAAACATCCCGAAAGACAGGGAACTGAACATTACCAACAAGTATGGAAACCTGATATTGAATGAGTTGGATGCCAAAGGATTTTTTGATGTCAGTTATGGCTCTATCACTGCCGGAAAGATGAGAACACCTGCCAACACTCCGGTAAAGATCATTTTGAATTACGGAAAGGCTGATCTGGAAACGATCAATGATGCTGATCTGGAATTCAAATACTCTAAATTGTATGCCGACGATATCAATCATCTGTTACTCGACACCAAAAATTCAACTGTCAACCTGCATAAAGTGGGTAAGCTCACTTTGGATTCGAAGTACGACGGGATAAATATTGATGAAATTGCAAACCTGAAATCCATATCCAAATTCAGCAACTACAAAATCGGTTTACTTACAGGCAGTTTTGACCTCGATACTGGTTACGGATCGGTTCGAATTAGCAAGGTTGATGCAAAATTTGACAATATCAGGATCACCAACAGCCATGGAGGAATAGCCATCGGGCTGAAGGAATTAAACTACTTGCTGAAAGCCGATTGCGATTATGGCGATGTAAATTATCCGGAAAACCGCTACAAAGGCAATAGAATCAGGGATAAGCAACGTTTTTCACTTGACGGCAGCGTGGGAACTGGTGGAGGCAAGGTTACAATTACCAGCAGTTATGGCGGGGTAAAACTGGAGGAATAGGCAAGAATTGAAAAAGTGTTCAGTCTCAGTGTACAGTCTCAGAAAGTATTGAAAACTCAAAAAAGGATGAAAACCACGGATCAGAAATCGGTTCGTGGTTTTTTAATTTATATATTTAGAAGAAAATTTGAATGGTGGAAACAGCATTGCAACTGGTAGCATTTAACATTCCTTATCCCCCGGACTATGGAGGGGTAATTGATGTCTTTTACAAAGTAAAATCACTTTCAGAATGTGGTATATCGGTTTACCTCCATTGTTTCGAATATGACCGGCCACAAGCCGAAGAACTTGAAAAATACTGCGCGAAGGTTTTTTATTATAAACGAAATAAAGGTATTCGTTATCAGCTTTCAACTCAACCATATATTGTAATAACGCGAACTAACGATCAATTAATTAAGAATTTATCTTCAAACAAGGCACCCATTTTATTCGAGGGACTGCACACCTGCTATTACCTTGACCATCCATTACTTGCCAACCACCTACGTTTAGTCCGGACCCACAACGTGGAACACGAATATTACCGGAGTTTAGTTCAATCGGAACCAAATATTTTCAAGAAATTCTTTTTCAGGTTAGAAGCCTGTAGGTTGAAACAGTTCGAAAAAATATTAAAAAATGCTTCGCACCTGCTCTGCATTTCTCCAAACGACAACTTTTATTTCGACCACCAATACGGCCATTCACATTTTATTCCCGCGTTTCATCCATTCAGTGAAATAAAATCCCGGTTAGGACTTGGCAAATACATCCTGTTTCATGGAAACCTTTCGGTATCAGAGAACCTACAGGCTTTAGAATTTCTGATTAAACAGGTTTTTTCAAAAATCCGGCTGGAGGTAATCATTGCAGGAAAAAATCCGGCTGACCGTTTAACTCAAAAGATCAAACAATATCCAAACATTTTGCTGATATCGAATCCTGAAAATGAACAAATGGAAAGGTTGATACAAAATGCGCACATTTGTTTGATACCCACATTTCAGGATACAGGACTAAAACTCAAACTGCTTGCTTCACTGTTCTCTGGTCGTTTTTGCATAACAAATACTCCGATGGTTCATAAAACCGGACTGGAACATCTGTGTCATATAGCCAATACACCTGATGAAATGATCGGATTAATCAAACAACTTTTCGATCAGGAATTTACTTCTGATGAAATTGAAAAACGAAAACTGATTTTGGAAGATGCGTTTTCGAACCGGCGTAATGCGTTGAAAATCATTCAAATTCTGAATGAAAGCACAAATAAAAGTTAAGAATTTTTTGGCTTTGGAATCCCTAATTGTTTACAAATCAAATCACTAAGATCTTCATCAATATCTGGATGGCGCGGTATCATTGTCCGCTGACCATTATTGTGATTCATGTACTTATCATGTTTGGCTCCATGCTTGATGAAACCACAATTATGTTCGTTCAAATATTTGATGAATTTTGCCCGTTTCATCGCTCAGGCAAAAGTTAATTCTTCCTCTTGCATCATATCGCCGTCCGGTCTGTAGCTTTCCCTCACATCTTCCAAATACATTTCCAATGCATCAGCAATATTCTCTTTTAACTCGTCAATAGTAAGACCTTGCGTAAATACAGCCGGAATTTCTTTTAGTTGCCCAATTAAATAGCCATTCTTCCCTTTTTTTACAATTAATGTAAGTTTCATTTTACTGAAGTATTATTGAATATCACAAATATAGCAAATTCTTCTGCTTGAAAATAAACTCATCTCTTTTTAGCCGCCCTTTTTCTCAAAACGCCCCGATTTTCCGGTTTGTCTTTTCGTGGTTTGCGTTCCCCCGGACCGCCCAAATTCACTTTTTTGTTCTTTTCCTTTTTCTCATGATAGGCGCCCTGCGAGTCGGCTATACTACTTGGTTTTCCCAGATAATCTTTGTCAAACAACACCGGGCGTTCCTCGTCAGTGAAAGTGTCCGATATTATTAATCCGTCAGGAAGAGGCTTTTCTATTACATTTCTGTTCATGAATTTCCCGATTCCAAGGAGAAATTTCATTTCCGGTTCATTCACAAAAGTCAGGGCAATTCCAGCCTTTTCTGATCGTCCGGTCCGTCCAATCCGGTGAATGTAATCTTCCGGAATATCCGGAACATCAAAATTGATTACATGCGAAATATCGGCAATATCCAATCCTCTTGAAGCAACATCTGTGGCAATCAATATGCGCGAAATTCCGTTTTTGAACCGCTCAAGCGAATTGATACGGAGGTTTTGTGATTTGTTTGAATGCAACACACCGATCTGATCAGGAAATTTGGGATCCATCAAATCGAAAACCCGGTCGGCTAGTTGTTTACTGGCTACAAAAATCAGAACACGTTCAAATTCTGAAGTATTGGCAAGTAAGTTTTCGAGCAGGTTAATTTTGGTAAAAAAATTCGGGATAGCATAGTAATACTGTACGATTTGTTCCAAAGGTGTCCTTTGGTTTTCGATTTCGATGGTTATTGGTTCATAGAAATAACTTTCAATCAGCATGGCCACTTCTTCAGTTAAAGTAGCCGAAAACATGAGGTTTTGCCTTTTTTGCGGAAGGCTTTCCATAAAACTCATTAGTTGTGGACGAAATCCAAGGTTCAGCATTTCGTCCACTTCGTCAATCACGAGTTTCTGTATCGATTTCATCCGTAAAACACCGGTCATAACCAAATCAACCAGACGGCCCGGAGTTGCAACCAAAATATCCATCCCGTTGAAAACTACCTGTCGTTGAGTGTTGATATTTGTTCCGCCATACACTCCAACCACTCTCAAATTCATGTATTTGGTTAGTTTCTCAACTTCGCCAACTACCTGCAAAACCAATTCTCGGGTCGGTACTACAATTAAAATCCGGGGATGCTTTTGATCTGCATATTTGAGCTGGCGCAGAATCGGGAGCAAATAAGCAAATGTTTTACCTGTACCGGTTTGTGCGATCCCGACTGCATCGCGGCCCGATAAAATGACCGGATATGCTTTTTCCTGAATGGACGTTGGATTTTTAAAACCCAGATCATTTAAGGCATTCAGCAAGGGAGTTGTTAATTTAAATTCCTGAAAAGTCACTCTGAAATGTTTAATATTGCTGCAAAGGTAATCCGAAACACCTAAAAGATGCCAATCGGACAGAATTGGGATAGAAGTTTAATATACAAGTCATTCATGTTCATTGGCGGTCATTCAATAGTCATTGATTGTCATTGATTGTCATTGGCAGTCCTCAATTGTATGTCACGCAACTTTATGAAGAACCTTTTTGTTATTATTTCAACTTTCAACTTTTAAATATTATGGATTTTTCAATCAGTCAATTTGAATTTGGACAGAGACCGGCAGTTACTCTGCCCACACCAGAGTTTTTGGAAAAACTTACAGAATCCGGAATCCGCAAAATGGTGAGCGATCATTACGACCTTTTAAGCAAGAGCGAAATCAAACACCTCTTTCCCCGAATTGAAGAAGCTTTGGACAAGGCCAAACAACGTTCGTCAGATTTTTTTATCCAGATTTGCGGCGGGCATCCATACTTTAACGAGAACCGTGGCAAACCCATACTGGCAAAGCGGCATGCACCATTTGCCATTACTTCCGAAGCCCGGATCGTGTGGCTCAAATGCTACCAGGAGGTGCTTTCAAAACTTGACTTGTCGGAGGAAATCCTTCAATCGTTCTGGAATTACCTGAACGTTTTTTCGTTTTGGATGGTCAATACAAAAGAAAACTCATAGATTTCTCATTATCATCTTTTACGACCTTTTACGAAAACCAGAAGAACAACCATCAGAATAACCAATATCAAAACCAGATAAAAATAAAAATCCTGGCTGACAGTTTCACTATCTGTTTGAGCTTGTTGTGCAATTGGAGAGGCCGGTTCGTATCCTTCAAACCAGCCTGCAAATTCGACTTTGCTTTCTAATTTGGATTCCAGATCATCAGGAAGCAAAGAAAAGAAATCATAACCAGTTAATTTTTCAACTTCATCGGTAGAAACGGCAAAATCCGTTAAAGGGCGGTCGCTTTTGGCATTTGGAAATACAAAGGCAATTAACTTTGAGTCATCGGTTGTATCATAAATGACCTTAAAAAAATAACCGGGCACAAGCACTTCTTCCTGACCAATTGAACCTTTATCATCTTTAAAGACAGGTCCGGTAACTACAACGATCTTCCGTTCTTTCTTTGCCCAATTACGCACAGTTGTTTCAAGTTCCTTCCAAATACCTCGGTTAAAATCCGGTGTTTGAGGCGAAATATTCGACATCAGAAAGCTTTCCTGCATGGCAACAGGATTAAAACCCATATCGGCAGCCGGACACAGGTGACCCCGATCGTAACCGCTTTTTGTGTAGTCCGATGATTTTGCAGATCCGGTTGCAACCATTTTGTCCATCCTGAATGAATTGCTCCGCTCCTCCCCTCTGTTTATCACCATGCTATCAGTCAAGGTATAGTAAACCCAGTTTGCCTGTTCATTTTTTTCGTTGTATGAGAGCGTGTAATAAATATGCCTGACAAGATCTCCGGAAGGTACTGGAAGATAATCAATAGCTTTAGCAGCAATCACTTGTGCAGCAATAAGAAAAAAAGTTGCGGTAAAAAGTTTCACGGATCTGGATTTATTGGTTCTAAAAATTAAAGTTCAAAATAAAGCCTTTCCTGAAAACAAAAATTATTTTTGACGAAAAATTTTATTCAAAATGACTATTGAAAATAATTGTTTCACTAAAAGTGACCGTATTTTTTATTCTGATGGTTACCGGCTTGCACGGACAGCCATTCAGCAAGGTTTCTCAAATGATACTTTATTTTCAGCCATAGAATCGTTGTACGCTGCTATTGATGGACTTAACGATTCGCTAATTGCCCTGGCAAAAAGGCAAAATATTAATGTGGCCTGTTTTAAAGGTTGCCATTGGTGCTGCCATCAGGCTGTATTTGCCAATTCTTATGAACTGCATTTTCTATCCGAAAAAATTAAAATTCTTTTTAATTCAGAAGAGCTTGCCGTCATAATTGCAAAAACTGATGCGAAATATACGATAACATCAGAATTGCCTGAAGATGAGATATTGAAATATAAGTCTCCTTGCCCAATGCTGAAGAATGGAGCATGTTCTGCATATTCAGCAAGGCCAATGGCATGTCGAATCTATCTATCTACAAAGCTTGATTCCTGCCTGACATTCTATCAACATCCGGAAAATGAAGAAAATTTCCCTGCTTTGATTGATTTTCCATTACGTGCAGGCCGCATGATGAATGAAGGATTCGGAGCAGCGTTAAAAGAATTTGGCATTGAAACCGCAGAATTCAGGCTGGAAGAAGGTTTGAAAACTGTATTAAAGAATAATCAGTCCATTTCCTGATCAAGAAAATTGTTAATAACTACGATAATAATTCAGCACATTTTATATAATCAATTAAATAACAATACATTACAATCAATACATAGTTATTAACAATTGTTTATAACTTCTGATCAAACAAAGTTGAATCAAAACGATAAAAATACTTGACTTTTTAGAGACGATTGTTTTAACTTTATATCATCAGACGAGCGATAAAAGGCTACTTTGAAAGAATGGAGGAGGAAGAAGGTACTTAGTTGAACCCCAAACCCGATCACCCGGATTTTCGGATCTGCATTCATGAAAAGCTGAAGTTCGAACCAATTCAGAAATGAGGAGGTTCATCAACAGAGTAAATGATCGTCACAACGTTCAAATTAATGTTGATTCAAAAAAGCAGGAGACGAAAAGAAACTATGTTTCAAGATTGTCGGACTGAAAACGAACTGATTTTCGGATCAAAGTAGTTTTTCACCAGTCAACAGATCGAAAGAAAAGATGATAAGGTGGCTAAAAAGGAACTTCGTTCAGGAAGACATTTCTTCGGAATAGTCGAATGGACAGCTGGAACGTAATGCTGTAAAAAGCGCTACAGGAAAGCTCAAGGCTGCAAAAAATGGTTGGAGAAACCGGATGGAGCAACCGGCTTAAATAACCGTAGTCTGGCACTGAGGAAAGCCCTCGGGTTAACCAAAAGTGAATGGGAACTATCTGAAAGGATTGTTCCCATTCGTGTTTTTTGACTTCAGCATTTGCCTGTTCCACTGATTTTATTCGAGCTAAATTTTACTATTTTTGCACATCGAAAAAACCAGACAGTGAAAAAAGACAATATCGAACAGGTTTTCAGCAAATTTTCGGAACTAAATGTATTAATCATTGGTGATGCCATGATTGATACTTATTTATGGGGAAAGGTTGACCGTATTTCGCCTGAAGCGCCCATACCCATTGTTACTGTTAACAAGCAGGAAAACCGACTGGGAGGCGCAGGTAATGTATCGCTAAACATTCAGGCATTCGGAGCGACCCCAATTCTGGTTTCAATCATTGGAGATGATGAAAAAGGAAAAATTTTCGCGAAATTAATGAAGGAAAAGAATCTGGTCAGCGAAGGATTATTTATTGACAAGAACCGAATGACCACGGTCAAAACCCGGATAATTAGCGGAGGGCAGCAAATTTCAAGGGTTGATCAGGAAATCTCAAGCCTGATTGATTCCGAGTTTGAAAAAAAGGTATTCGAAAGGATCAAAGCTATTATAGAAGAAAAACATATTCACATCGCTATTTTTGTTGATTACGATAAGGGGCTGATCACTCCCTGGATAATCAGGAATGTAATTGCCCTGGCCAAATCCAAAAACATTCTGACTGTCGCAGATCCTAAAAGCCGAAATTTCAATAACTATCAACAGGTAGATCTGTTTAAGCCAAACTTTAAAGAATTTAAAGATGGGTTGAACCTTCAGATTGAAAAAACAGACTTGAACGAGATCAAAAAGGCATCGGAAAAGTTTAAGACAGAAAATCAGATAGGTTTACTTTTTATCACGTTATCTGAATTAGGTGTTTTTCTGACTAATGGAGTCAGCCAAAATTATTATGCTGCTGAGGTCCGCGATATTGCCGACGTTTCGGGCGCCGGAGATACAGTAGTTGCAACGGCTAGTCTATGCCTGGCTGCCGGTCTGCCAATTCCGCTCATGGCGCAAATTTCAAATCTTGCAGGCGGATTGGTTTGTGAAAAACTGGGAGTTGTACCGATTGATCTGGAACAACTGAAAAAAGAAGTAAAAAAGATCAAACTCGTTTGAATATAATCCTGTTCTGGTTCGTTACTCTGGTACCTGTCAGCGATAAGGGTTAATAAATATTTACTACCTGTTTCTGTTTTAAATATTAACTTTGGGACTTACCAAAAAAGTTGTTTTTGTATGGGAAAAGTAATAGCGCTTGCTAACCAAAAGGGGGGTGTCGGGAAAACCACGACTGCGATAAACCTTGCCGCAAGTCTGGCCGTTTTAGAATATAAGGTTTTAATTGTTGATGCTGATCCGCAGGCTAATGCCACTTCAGGAGTTGGATTTGATGTGAGAAATGTAAAAACCAGCATTTATGAATGTATTGTTGATGAACTTGATCCGCGAAAAATCATATTAAACACTGAAATTAAGGGACTGGACCTAATTCCTTCGCACATTGATCTGGTTGGCGCTGAAATTGAAATGCTAAACCTTCCCAACAGGGAGAAAGTATTACGCCATGTGATTGAAAAAATAAGGAATGATTACGATTTCATACTGATTGACTGTTCTCCTTCATTAGGATTGATCACAGTCAATGCCCTTACAGCGGCCGATTCTGTTATTATTCCGGTTCAGTGTGAATATTTTGCTTTGGAGGGATTAGGTAAACTCCTGAATACCATTAAAATTATTCAAACTAAATTACATCCGGGGCTTGAAATTGAAGGATTCCTGCTCACCATGTTCGATTCACGCCTGAATTTATCCAATCAGGTAATGGAAGAAGTTAAAAAACATTTTCAGGAAATGGTATTCGAATCAGTCATTCAACGCAATATTAAACTCAGCGAAGCCCCAGGTTACGGGCAACCTGCTATTCTTTACGATGCGACATCGAAGGGCGCTTTATCTTACATGAACCTTGCCCGCGAGTTATTGCAGAACAACGGGATGACCAAAATAAAAAATTTAGAAAGAATTATTGAATAAGACCTTTTGATTATGGCAAAAAAGAAAGCATTGGGAAGAGGTTTGGGCGCTTTAATTGATGGTGCAGACGAATATTTTGCAAAAGAAACAGGTTCTGCCATTAATGAAATTGAAATTTCAAAAATTATTGCTAACCCTTTTCAACCCAGGACTAAATTTGATGAAGAAACATTAAACGAATTAGCCGCTTCAATTAAAGAAATAGGGATTATTCAACCCATCACCCTGCGTAAAACAGATACCGGCATCTATCAGGTTATCGCTGGGGAAAGAAGGTTAAGGGCCTCCAGAATTGCCGGACTCACTACAATTCCTTCGTATATCCGAACGGCCGACGATGAAGGGATGCTTGAAATGGCCCTGATAGAAAATATACAGCGCGAAGATCTTGATGCCATTGAAATTGCCCATAGCTATCAACGGTTGATTGATGAATGTAAGCTCACGCAGGAAACCCTGAGCGACCGGGTCGGAAAAAAACGATCAACAGTTGCCAATTACCTTCGCTTGCTTAAATTGCCGGCAAAAATTCAAAAAGGCATCGTTGATAAAAACATTACGATGGGCCATGCCAGGGCTTTGGTAAATATTCAGGACTCGGAAATGCAGCTCATGATTTTTGATGAAATCATTAAAAATGAATTTTCGGTACGCAGGGTTGAGGAAATTGTAAGAAAATATACCGAAGATCAAACAAGTTTTCAACCTGAAGAAAAAGCAAAACCCCCAAAATTTCCGACCGAATATCAGGATTTATACCATCATCTGAACAGATATTTTCAGTCGAAAATTGATTTTAAAATGGATCAAACCGGAAAAGGAAGAATTACGATACCATTTTCTTCAACCAAAGATCTGGAACGCATTTTAGGAATTCTTGATAAATTAGATGCATAAAAAAAGAATTATCGTTTCATCCAAGTTAGTTGGTAGGTGTATTTTAATTATCCTGTTTTTTACAACAGGATTTTCTGCCTTTAGCCAGAAATCAAATGTGGATTCAACTAAAGTCAGTCAACCTGCGGTCGGGCATTCGCCACGAAAAGCAACCATTTATTCGGCTGTTTTCCCCGGCATGGGCCAAATGTATAACCGGAAATACTGGAAAGTTCCATTGGTTTATGCTGGTTTTGCTACTTTAGGATACTTTATTAACTTTAACAACGAACAATATACCATTTACAAACAGGCTTATTCCGACATCATTGACTCAGATCCTTATACGAATTCACATCAGGAATTGAAGGTAAATCCCAGCTTACTCAGGCCGGAAAATATTTCCGATTATACTGAAGCGTTGAGGAGACAAAAGGATTATTGGAGGAGAAACCGTGATTTGGTGGTTATAGGAACCGTGGTTTTTTACGCGGTCAATATTATTGATGCCAGTGTTGATGCCCACTTTTTCAACTTCGACATCAGCGACGATCTGACTTTCAATTGGGTCCCGGGGCCGGTGATGTGTATGGATAATAAATTAATGGGGGTACATTTTAGATTTACATTTTAAAATTAGTTTATGAGGATATTAAAACTGACAGTTATTTTGCTGACAATTTCCGGACTGCAATCCTATGCTGCCGGATATAAGAAGGAAAACCTTCGGAAAGCATGTACCATCAATGTTTCATCACTGGATACCATAAACGGATACGAAAAGTATTATTATATTCCTGACGAAAACCTGAATAAGTACTTTTCGGATAAGCTCGACAGCATGTTGAGCAGTTGGTACGTGCAGAATGCCTTCCTGTTGGATAGTACAGAACTGGCAGAAGCCGATACCCTTAAACAAACCCTACCCGATTCGGTGTATATTCAAAGACTGCAATCCATGCAGTCGGCAGTAAGTCTTTCATACAACAATACGGTCAAGAATTTTATTGCCATGTACACCGTTCGCAAGCCGAAACAGGTAGCCGTAATGCTCGGACTGGCCAATTACTATTTCCCGATGTTTGAAGAAGCCCTTGCCAAATATGAATTGCCAATGGAATTAAAATACCTTCCGATTATCGAATCGGCTTTAAATCCAGGGGCAAACTCGTCGGCAAGTGCAGTTGGTTTGTGGCAATTTATGTATGGAACCGGTAAAATGTACAAACTCGAAATCAGCACATTTGTTGACGAACGCCGCGATCCGTTGAAAGCTACAGATGCAGCGGCCAGATATTTGCGTGATTTATACAACATTTATAAAGACTGGCATTTGGTGATTGCCGCATACAATTGTGGCCCCGGAAATGTAAATAAAGCGATAAAACGATCAGGAAATGTTAGCGACTATTGGAAAGTCTATTATAAACTGCCCAAAGAAACCCGAGGATATGTTCCGGCATTTATTGCTGCCAACTATGTTATGAATTTCTATCAAAGTCATAATATCTTTCCAAAATCTCCTGCTTTTCCGATTATTACCGATACCCTGATGGTTAATGATTATCTTCACTTCAGCCAGATATCCGAAGTAATTGGAATCCCGGCAGAACAAATCCGGACACTGAACCCTCAATACCGTCGTGATATTATTCCGGCCAGTAAAGAAAAAGCATACAGCCTGGTATTGCCGCAGGACGAGGTTTCAGCCTATCTGGAAAATGAATCTGAAATTCATGATCACCGACGGAATGAATTCTTCCCCAATAATCAAATTGTAAATCCGCAAAACCATTATGCAAGTCAAAGTCCAAGCGACATAAAAGGACGTGATAAAGTTATTTACTCAGTAAAATCAGGCGATAACCTGGGATTGATATCTGCCTGGTTCAGGGTTCGGATTTCCGATATAAAATACTGGAACAAAATGCACGGTAATTTCCTTAAAGCTGGTCAAAAACTTACTGTTTATGTTCCTGAAGGCCAAGGTGACTATTACGCCGGTATTAGTCAGATGAGCAGAACTGACAAGCAAAAATCGCTAAATAAGAAACCGTCGTTCAGTTCAGCGCCAATCCTTGCAAATTCGGCTAAGACTAAATCTACTGAAAAAGCGCCTGAAGTAAATATCAACAAAGCAAATCCTTCAGAAAAAGCATTGACCGAAGTAGTTGAAGCAGGTAAGTCAGACAGCAGTTTAGTTCAACAATCCAGTCCGGTTACCAAAGATGAAATTGTTTATTACACCGTACGCAAAGGCGACAACTTCTGGACAATTGCAAAAAAATTCCCGGGAGTTTCGAATCATGAAATCATGAAGATTAATAACATTAAAGCAGCCAAAAGCCTTAAGGTTGGACAGGTTTTAAAAATCATACCAAAAGCCTAACCAAACCACTACCAAATATCGAATCAGAAAATGAGTTTTTTATATCCGTTTTTTCTATTTGCATTGCTTGCACTGGCGATACCGGTTATCATTCACTTTTTCAATTTCAAAAGATATAAAACGGTCTATTTCAGCAACGTTCAGCTTTTAAAGCTGATCAGGCAGGATTCAAAAAAAAAATCGCAGCTTAAACAATTACTTATACTGATTACGCGGTTGTTAACCATTGCAGCTTTGGTTTTTGCCTTCAGCCGGCCTTATATTCCATTAACAAACCAGATTACTCACGCAGCCCAACAGCTTGTCGTCATTTATGTAGATAATTCTTTTAGCATGAAAGCTGAAGGAGAAAATGGGCCTTTACTCGAACAGGCCAAACAAAATGCCATCGAAATTGCGAATTCCTACCGGGTCGGCACGCAATTTATTATCCTGACGAGTGATTTTCTTCCGCAACATCAGTTTCCGCTAAGCAAAGAACAATTTATTCAGCAAGTTGCTGAAATTAAAGAGAGTGCGCATTCGCCCCAATTATCAGATGTTTATTCACGGGCGGTTCAATTGGGGTCCGGAACATTCAAAAAGCTTGAAAAAAATGTCTTTATCTTGTCCGATTTTCAGAAAAACGCTTCCGACTTCGAAGCCATTAAACCCGATTCATCCGTTTTTACTTATTTATTGCCGCTTAAAAGCAGTAAAACAAATAACCTTCTGATTGATTCATGCTGGTTCGAGGTTCCCGGCCGAAAAATAGGACAAAGTGAAAAACTATTTGTCCACATCAGCAACAAATCAGGTCAGGCATACCAGAATATACCTGTGACATTATCTATAAATGATTCGTTAAAAGCTATTTCCAACATTTCGATCGCCGGTGAGGAAAAGACAACTCTTGAACTTAATTACACCAATAATTCGAAGGGAATTCAGTTATGCAAGGTTGAACTCGATGACTATCCGGTTATTTTCGACAATTCCTACTTTTTGAGTTATCGTGTATTATCAAAACTTAATACACTGGGCATATATAATCCTCAGAACAATGGTTCAGATTATCTGAAAAAACTTTTTGCAGACGATGATTTAATCACCTACACAGAGTATCCGGAGAATAATGTACAGATTTCTCAAATTAAAAACAATCAATGTATATTCCTGATCAACAATCAGAAATTCAGCTCCGGATTTATGAGTGAATTAACTTCATTTGTTGACGAAGGAGGAACTTTGGTTATTTTTCCTGACCGTTTGACCGATTACAAGGAGTATAATCTGCTTCTGAATAAAATCAACAGCAATACAATAGCGCTTTTTGATACCGCCACGATGGGTATTTCGGAAATCAATTACGGGCACAAGCTGTATCAGGAGGTATTTAAAAAACATGAAGATGAAGCTGATTTGCCGGTCATTAAAGGTTATACCGTTTTTAAAGACCGGATGCAAAACGGGGGGTCAGAGGTTTTGATCTTCAGAAACGGGAAAAGTGCATTAACTGCCAGTTCCTTTGGGCATGGAACCGTGTATTTATTTGCTTTTCCGCTCAGCAAAAAGAATTTTGGTTTTATCAGGCATATTCTTTTTGTTCCAACAGTTTACAACATGGTTTTGCAAAGTGGCGAACAACAAAAGTATGCCTATTCGCTCGAAAACGACGTTCCTGTATTCCTGAATAAAAGCTCGCAACTTAGTGAACTAAAAATCATTAACCAACAAACAAAAGATGAGTTTATTGCATCGGTCCGTACAATTGGGTCGGGGAAACAACAGTTGATTTTAGATGATTTACTTCAAAATGCGGGACATTATTTGGTTCAGGATGGCGACCAGATTATTCAATCAATTTCCTGTAATTTTTCAAGAAAAGAATCGGACGCAGAATTTTATGAAGATAAGGAACTTCAAAAGTTTATGCAGACGGGTGATTTCAAACAATTTAAATTGATTGTAACATCGGATGTCGCAATAAGTGAAACCCTTCAGGATTATAGCAACGGGAAACAATTTTGGAAACATTTTATTGCTTTGGCTATTATTTTTTTGATGTGCGAAATGGCCATTATCCGGTTTTGGAAATAATAGTACAAGCCAATTCATCTGGCATTAAACTGACCAATTTTTTGTTTGATTTGATCAATAATAACAGGTCAATATCATTTGAAATAAACTAAAATATATCTACTTCTGTACTTCAATAATTTAAAATTAAAACCGATGAATGTCTTAACAGCTAAGGATTATATGGATCGTGAATCACGGTTCGGCGCTCATAATTATCATCCGCTACCTGTGGTTTTGGAACGCGGCGAAGGAATTTATGTATGGGACGTGGAAGGGAAAAAATATTTTGATTTTTTATCAGCTTATTCAGCAGTCAATCAGGGACATTGTCATCCAAAAATTGTAAAGGCGCTGACCGATCAGGCGCAAAAACTGGCGCTGACTTCAAGGGCATTTTACAACAATGTGCTGGGCGAGTGGGAAGAATACATGACCGGTTTATTCGGTTACGACAAAATGTTACCCATGAATTCGGGGGCTGAAGCCGGTGAAACTGCATTAAAACTGATCCGGAAATGGGCCTATAAAGTAAAAGGAGTGCCTAAAACTGAAGCCAAAATAATTGTATGCAACGGAAATTTCCATGGCCGCACCATTACCATCATTTCTATGTCGTCTGATCCTGATTCGTATAACGATTACGGCCCATATACTCCCGGGTTTATTAATATTCCGTACAACGACATGAATGCTTTGGAGAAAGCGCTGGAAGATCCGAACGTAGCTGGTTTTTTGGTTGAACCCATTCAGGCTGAGGCTGGTGTGTATGTACCTGAAGATGGATACCTGCGTAAAGCTTTCAATCTTTGCAAAAAGCATAATGTGCTTTTCGTAGCTGATGAAGTACAAACCGGTCTTGCCCGTACAGGAAAAATGCTGGCCTGCGACCACGAAGGGGTCAGGCCCGATATTTTAGTACTCGGGAAAGCCATTTCAGGCGGGATGCTGCCCGTTTCGTGCGTACTGGCCGACGATGAAATTATGCTGACCATTAAACCAGGTGAACATGGATCAACTTATGGCGGAAACCCTGTTGCAGCCAAAGTTGCCATTGCTGCCCTGGAAGTAATCAGGGAAGAAAATCTGGCTGAAAATGCCGAAAACATGGGTAAAATTTTCCGGAAGAAATTAAAATCAATTGATTCAGATTTGATCGAAATTGTACGGGGAAAAGGACTTTTGAATGCAGTTGTAATCAGATCAGTAAATGGAATCAGTGCATGGGATGTTTGTATTGCACTGAAAAACAATGGATTGTTGGCCAAACCGACGCACGAACACATCATCCGCTTTACTCCGCCTTTAATCATCAATGAAGCACAAATATTGGAAGCCTGTGAAATAATTGAAAAAACTTTTGCTGAACTTGGGGTTTAACTTATTTTTTTCGATCTGCACCAAAAAGCAAAATCAATTTGAAGGAGATGATTGGCATTTGATTTAAACCATTTGCCAATTATCGCCTTTAGTTTTTTCATGTTACTCATGGTTCAATCGCATTTATATTTCGAATAAAGCAACTTATTTCATAATATTAAAGTCTATATGAACGACTCCCAAACAAATCCAATCCGACCTGTTGGGAGTAGTAATCAAAACAATAAACACGTATGACCCGCTTGCATAAAAGAATATATAAAATACCGGCAGTCATCTTTTCGATACTGATTGTGATTGCATTAGCCACCCTGGCTTTGTTGTATTTTGAAGCGCAGAGTTATCTGAATAAAAATCTTTCTGATTTTGTTACAAAAAAGTCGAAAGGAAAATACGAGCTTACCTTCGAAAACCTGAAAATAAACTTCAATCATTGGGGGTTCGAAATGAACCAGGTTTCCTTTCATCCATCCGATTCCATAATCCGGACTTTAAACCTTGCTGAAACGACCAAACGGTTTTATTCGCTGTATTCGCCTAATATTCGGATTGAAGGAATCCGGCTAATTCAATTGATTTTTAAAAAAAACCTTGAAATTGGAGAAATTCTGATTAGCCAGCCTGAGTTGAACATTCATGGTAAAAATTCTGAAATCGAGGATAAAAAAAGCAATATCAGTGCACTTTTTCAGGAATTGAAACCTTTGGTTACCCGGAATTTTAAAGCGATAAAAATCAATAAAATTGAGCTGGTCAATGCCAGTTTCGATTTTTACAATCTGGTCGGGGATTCAAAAAAACTTTCGAATGCCGAAAATATAACCATTGGAATCCTGAATTTTTATACCGATTCAGTGCTGTTGCCCAATCCCGACCGCTTGTTTGATGCGCAGGACATTTATCTTAGGATGCAGAATTACCAGAATAATCTTGCCGACAGCATTCATTCTCTCAGTGCAGAGATAGTTACCTATTCACTCAAACGATCACAGATTGAAGTTCGAAATATGGAACTAAAACCTGTTACAAAGCATCATCCTGACAAAGCCCGGTATGCTGTTCATGTTTCGCAATCGAAAATGATCAGTAGTCAAATTAATGAATTTTACAGAAACGATAAAATCCCGATTGATTCGCTGATTTTATCAGGCGCCAATATTAAATACTGGCCGGGGCTGAAGCTCATCAAATCTTCCACAGAACCAAAAGATGAATTTAACCTGTATGAATTAATTCAAAAAGAATTTGCGGGTGTAAGCATTCATAATTTTAAACTGGAGGATGCACAACTCACCTTATTTAAGTCACCGGCCGATCAGACTGGTCAGCAGGAACTAAAGAACATCGAAATAAATCTCGAAGATTTCCTTCTTGATTCAGTCTCTGGCAGAGACACAAGCCGCATTTTTTATGCAAAAAATATTGATTTTTCAGCATCGGAATATGAATTGACTTTGGGCGACAACATTCACCGGATCAGAGCTGCAAATCTGGATCTTTCTACACGCCGAAAATCGGTCCTGATAAAAAACATACAACTCTATCCTTTGCTATCCGGCGGCGCTCTGGCTAATCAGAAAAACCGCATTGATGCCAGTTGCGACAGCGTACGGCTCGATCTGTTTAATTTCAAAAAGGCATACCATCAAAGGAGATTTTTCTTTCAAAGGATTAACTTATTTAATCCTGAATTTAAACTTACTCAAAATGAAATTCTGATTAAAAGAGCGGAGCCGCAAAATACAAGCTTTATTTACAACCTGATATCAAACTATGCAAAAGGCATCTATTCGAACCAGGTTTCGGTTCAAAAAGGGAAAATTCAATTGGTGAATAAGACCGGAACCTTGCAAACCGGAAATATCGAATCCACGATCAGATTATATCTGAACGGTTTTGCATTGGACGAAAACAGCGCCCGAAAAACAGACCGTTTATTTTTTGCCAACCAGATTGAATTGAATTTCAGCCAGTACCAAATGCAACTGGTGGATAAATTACATAAGTTGACCATTGAAAACCTTTCTATTTCGAGCCGGTCGAAAAAAGCTCAGCTTCAGAATCTGCACCTGTTCCCGGTATCGGATGTGAATATTCAGGAGGTATTGAAAGAATACAACCGATCAGAATTATATGAATTTACCATTCCTGAACTTACTTTGACCAATGTTGACTTTCATGAAGCCTTTTATAATAAAAAGTTATCGGTTGACACCCTGAACATTAAATCCCCACAGATTTATTATGAAAATTTCGCACTTCTAAAATCAACCAAACCTAAAGCTGAATTTGAAGACCTTTTTCAGCTTTTATCTAATTATCTGGGCAATATATATTTGAAAAAAGTTGACATTCCGGATGGAGCAATCCGGTTAATTAATCACAGCCGAAAAGGTAAAACAATATCACTCGACAATCATTTCAGTCTTGGTCTCGAAAACACGTTGGTTAATCAGGATCAGTTTGGCCTTAAAAAGCTGCTTTTTTCAGAATTTATTGATTTTTCGGTGCGCGATCATATCATCCGGCTCTCTGATAATGTGCATGTTTTAAAAGCTGCGGAAGTTGGATTTTCGACCAAAAGGAAAGAAGTTTATGCTTTAAATGCTTCTATTTACCCGGAAACAGGCAGCAAAAATTACTCAGCTGTAATGTGGAATATTCAGCTTTCGGTTCCGGAGATCAGAATTAAAGGCATCAACATGGAAGAATTGTATTTCAACCGGAAAATTGACGCTAATAATGTGCTGATCAATTCCCCAACTATCAAGCTTTATCAAAAAAATAAAAAAGAAGAAAAAAAAGAGTTTAAAGAATTAACCTTTCTGTTGCCAAAGGAAATAGAATCTATTGCGATAAAGGAATTCAAATTAAATGATGGCTCACTGAAGGTATTTTCTGAACTATCCGCGCAGCCCTATTTACTTGTCGAATCCGATCTGAAAATAAATGCACAGAATATTCTGATCCTAAGAAATGAACCGGAGGGAAAAACAGAGTTTAAAAGTGGCGACTATTTAACTCATTTGCTTGAATTTGAATTTAATCCAAAAGATAAAAATCAGGAATTCAGCATCAAAGAATTGACATTCTCTTCAGCAGACCGAAGAATATCAGCCAAACAACTGAAAGTCAAACAAAAAAAAGAAAATACCAGGGTTGATCATTTCGAGCTTAATATCCCGATCATTTCAATGAATGGGTTTGATATGGATCAGGCTTATCAAAAAGATCAGTTTTTTTTCGAATCAATAGACCTTAGTCAGCCAAGTATTCAACTTTATAATAATGCCAAAGATTCATTGAAAATTAATCCATTCAAAATAAACCTGTTCCCCCATTTCGAAAGTTTTGCTAATGTTTTTGCATCCAAATCGTTGAATGTAAAGGATGCAAATATCTCTGTTTCCAAAAGCGGTAAAATGAAGTGGCAGGAAAATATCAGTTTCAATCTTTTTAATGTCAGGATTGACAACAAACCGACCAATAATTTCATGCATGCCACCGGTTTTGCTTTCCGGATTCCGAACCTAATCCGGAAGGAAAAGCTTTATCAATATTCAATTGATAAGGTTTCTTATTCATCCTTCACCAATCGGTTTTCAGCTCTTGATATTCGAATAACTTCTAATTTCAATAAAGAAAAACATCAGAAACAGGTTGGTTTTCAATCCGATTATTTCGAAGGCAAGATTGACTCGGTAATTATTGGCCAGCCTGACATCAGGCAATGGTTTGAGAAAGAAATAATATCAGGTAAATACATGTCGGTTAACGGATTGCTGTTGGATATTTACCGGGATAAACGGTTGCCGTTTGACGAGAAAAGACGCCCCAAAATGTTACAGGATTTAATCAAAACCTCGAAATATCCCTTTATGCTCGATTCTTTCAAACTGGTCAATTCAGGCATAACCTACTCCGAGCAACCTCAATCGGGTGAAACCGAAGGCCGGCTCAGATTCTCCGGTATTCAAGCTTTACTTAAACCTTTTACCAATATCAAATCAGCAACCGGTCAAATACCTGATTTTAGTTTGGACGGAACTGCAACAATTATGGACTCGTGCCAATTGACCACAAGCATGAACTATCAGATGAATAATCCTGAAAATCGTTTTACAGTATCCGGAAGTTTAAATCCGTTCAATATGCGCATTTTAAACCCGGTATTGGAACCACTTGCTTCGGTTTCGATACGTTCAGGAAAAGTTGACCGTTTCCAATTTACTTTTTCTGCCGATCGGACCAATGCAAGTGGATATGTTGTTTTTGGGTACAATGATATGAAGATTTCGGTTTTGGAAATGAAAAACGGGAATACCAAAGAAGCAAAATTCGCCAGTTTCCTTGCTAATAGCCTCTTGTTGAGATCAAAAAATCCAAGAGGCGGCGAATTGCTTCCCGATGAAATTAACTTTAACCGGGATGAAAAACGATCGGTTGCAAACTATTGGTGGAAAGCGGTATTCAGCGGAATCAGAAATACACTGGGCTTAAAGGAAAGCAAACAGGATCAGCCAAATAATGAAAAATAGAATTTACTGTTTTTGCAAATTCAGGATCAGGGATAATTTTACAGTTCGGTAAGTCCAATCGCGTAAGCCGTGTAAATATTGCAGCCTGATTGTTTTATTTGCCAGTTGATGTTTCAGATCAAGCGTATAAACCATCGGTTTATCGCGCTCATTTTTATATCCTGAATAGCCTGACAAAGAGTTTGAAATTGTCCAATGTAACCATTTCATATCCGTACCCAAACCATACATAAAAGCATCGTTCTGTAGGTTTAATTCGTCATTGGTTTGCCAGGAGTAAAATCCGAATGAAGCAAAGGGCAAAAACGAGATTTTTTCATTTCTTCCGGCATAGCTTTTGGAGAAACTGAAATCAAAAAAATATCCCGGATAATCCGAATACCTTGCTCCTTCAAGCTGATTTCCGGAGGCTGTCCTTCCGGCCATCCTGACCATGGTGTCCGGAAATTTCCGTCCTTTTACCAATTGAACCAATGTTGCAAAATATAAATCGCCATTGGCAAATCCTTTACCGTCAAAATCGCGTGAAATACGTTCGTCGCGGACAAAATCGGACATGGCATAATGCTCGGCTACTACCCCGTACAGTTCAATTGCTATTTTTCCTTCAGCGAATGAACGGTAATATTTAGCGGAAATATCCTGGGTCGGGTCGCCATTCCTAAAATGGAAATCAAGGCCAAATTCCAGGTTTGAACCCTGTTGAACTACACCTTTTTTCACTTCAGGCACCGATAAAGCATTTGGGCCAAGGTAACCTGGGGTAATGTGCATAAAATTCCGCCATCCGGGTTTCCCCGGTTCCCAGCCATGCTTGATGTTCCACCACAAATAGTCTTCAGAATAACTAAACAGCGGGATTGCCATCCAAATCATCAGGATCAGTTTTCTCATAGGCCAAATATACAAAAGGACTTCAAAAGACAGGAGAATTAAAAAAAACCTCGCCGGACGACGAGGTTTCCTGATTACAGATTTAATTTCTTTCGGATATTCTTTGGAATAGCATCTTTATGAACCATGATTGACATTGTTTTATACTTTACGTATGGTTTTGAAGCATAGAAATAACCATCATAATCGTTGTAATCGCCCCACGAGTTCTTAACTTTATAATAGATGTTGCCGTTCTGATCTTTGGCTGTACCAATAATCAACATTCCATGGTCGTCGGTTGTCTGATAATTATCGAAATCAATCTGACGCATTTCCTGAGTGATCAACTTCTCTGTTCCAGGTTTCGATAATTTATACAATTCTTCGTTTCTTTCTTTTTCAGTTTGTTTTTCCCATTTGCTAATTTCGGCATCAGTCATATTGGCCTTATCAACATCCGGTATTACGGCTACTCCTTTCTGTGAGGTTGAAAAGCCTTTTTCGCTCACATCAGCAGCCCATGCAACTGTATATCCAGTATTGATTGAATTGTCAATAATCTCTTCCAGTTCGTTCATTGGCACATTGTACACTTCATCCCACGACCAGTTATCAGGAATTTCAATAATGAATTTGGTGTAAAAAGGATGGTGGGTATAGGAGGATATTTCCACATAATCATCCATATTCAGGCCCATAAATTCCTGTGCAAATAGCAGCGGAGTATAATCTTTTCCCTGATATTTGAAACTCTCCGGAAGTTTTCCAAAATACGTATCCAGGGTATTATTAAAAGCATCAAACCAGACTGAAGTCAACTTTTTATTTGGATTGTCAACAATTACTTTAACCTGATCAAGCAAAGTGCGGTCAATCTCACCGTGAACATGTTTTTCTTCACCATAATTCAAACCACTGTAAACTTCTTCAGGAACTACGCCGTATTTTCCAATCACATTGGTAACATCATGGAAAGCGCCGCCAGCGCCAAAGTTGAGGCTTCCGTGAAGTCTGACATATTTTAAAGCTTTATCTGAATAGGTATGATAAACCACGAACATTTCAGATAAATCAACAACAGGTTTTCCAAGTCGCAACATTTCAGCTTCCAGCAATGCTAATCCTGAAAACGACCAGCATGTTCCGGAGCGGTATTGATCTTTAACTGAAGTACAGGGAATTTCATTAACAGAAGTAAACTGATACCCTTTTTCTTTTTCGTCTTCCTTTTTCTCCTGCGCCGAAACGGCAAATGTTGCCATTACCAAACCCGCCAGGAGAATGTTCCTTAGTCTTTGCATATTGTTTTCTTAATATTATTCCCCCTTAAAACTGACGCCAAATATATAAATTTTAGATCATCCGGTAATTAAACTTTTCTAACTTTATCGCCACAACAAACAAACTTCGATCATGAAAAATTTCTTTGTTATAGCCATTCTTTTTCTTTCAACCGGGCTGAATATTTCAAATGCACAGACAACACAAAATGATTACATTCAAAAACCGGAAGACAAACTCATCGCTGAAGAAAAATTAAAGCTATTCTCTTCAAAATCAGACTTGCCCATTTCTGAACTGATCGTCGAAATTGGTCTCTCTTTTCTGGGAACCCCATACGTTTCTGCATCGCTCGAAAATGGATTGGAAGAAAAAATGGTGATCAACCTGCGGGAACTGGATTGTACCACATTTGCCGAAAACTGCCTGGCTTTGGCGCGAACAGTTAAATCTGGAAAAACTGATTTTGCATCGTTTGTTTCAGAGCTTGAGCAAATCAGGTACCGCGATGGAATCCGCAATCAATATCCATCCCGGCTACACTATTTTGCCGAATGGATACACAATAACCATAAAAAAGGAATTATCAGTGAAACAGTCAATCAAAATGGCATTAAATCAGATAAAACAATCAATTACATGAGTACGCATCCTTCAGATTATCCGGTATTAAAAGATCATCCTGAACTGATTCCAGCCATTGCCAAACAGGAAAAAGAACTGACAAAAACAGGTTTTATGTACTTCCCGAAGGATAACATTCCCAACTTATACCAACATTTACATCATGGCGATATTATAGCTCTCACCAGTGGCATTGAAGGTGTGGATGTCAATCATGTCGGAATTATACTTAAGAAAGGCAATGAATTTTATTTGCTCCATGCCCCATTAAGCGGAAAAAAAGTACTGGTTTCAGATGGTCCAATCACCGATTTCCTCAAGCCAAACTCTAAAAATAACGGAATAATGATTGCGCGTCCGGTATTTTAGATGCCAAACACAAATATTATGGAGCTCCAAAGTAATTTTTTAGGTTAAATTTGCGGCTTCAAATTTCTGATCCTATGAGCTCTTTTATTGATCGTTTTGTTGTTCTTCTATGTAAATTAACAGCCAGACTTCCGTTTTGGGTCATCTTTGGTTTGGCTGACATTTTTTATGTATTCCTATATTATGTGGTCAGGTACCGACGAAAAGTTGTACACGAAAACCTCGTCCATTCATTTCCTGAGAAAAGTCTGGCAGAAATCAGAACGATTACCAAGAAATTCTACCATCACCTGAGTGATCTGGGTTTGGAAACCATTAAGTTTAACCAGATGACCGAAAAGCAGATTGACGAACGGTTAAAGGTTAACAATCTGGATATCTATGAAGAATACTACAACCAAGGCAAAAGTATTATCGTTTTGGGCCAGCACCACAACAATTGGGAATGGAGCGGTTCCATGCAACGTTTAATCAAAGCTCAGTATCTGGTTGTTTACAATCCAGTCAGAAAAAACAAAGAACTCGAACAATTTATTTTGCAAACGCGTGAACGGTTTGGAGCTAAATCTATTCCCGTCAATCATTCGGTTCGCACTGCGTTGGAGTTTAACCTCGCCAAACGTCCCGGAGCCCTGATCCTCGCAGCAGATCAGACTCCCCCACCCAATTCGCAATTCTGGACCACCTTCCTGAATCAGGAAACGGCTTTTTTCGCCGGTCCAATGAAAATCGCAATTAAAACCAATCAGCCGGTAATCATGCACCATACCCGAAAAATTGGAAGAAGCCGGTATGAGGTTTTTCATTATAGGCTCGTTGAAAATCCTGCAGGAGTTAAACCTGAAGAAATTATGATGGCTTATGTACAAAAACTCGAAGAAATTATCAGGTCGGAACCCGAATACTGGTTGTGGTCGCACAGAAGATGGAAACACAAACGACCTTCCAATATTGAATTACATCCCAGAAATTCCAATTAATTTAAACTAATGAAATGTCTATGACAAAAATTCCAATTAATTTAAACTAATGAAATGTCTATGACAAAATTTTGACAAACGAGAGGGTGATTATAAAACCAAAAATGATGATATTGCTTTTTTTTAGCCTCACCCTTCGGGGGAGGTTTGGAGGGGGCTTAATTATAATCTAATGAAAAAACTACCCGCAAAAATAGGCGTACTTCTGCTTAAAGTCCTCGGATTTACTCCGTTTTGGTTGCTCTATTTTTGGGCTGACATTTTTTACCTGCTTAATTACTACCTGATTGGATACCGAAAGAAAACAGTCATTCAAAACCTGAAAAATTCATTTTCTGAAAAAACTGATCAGGAAATACACGAAATTGCCCGCAAATTTTACCGTCATTTTGCCGATTTGGTAGTTGAAACCATCAAATCCTTTCAAATTTCCGATGAATTATTAATGAAGCGGTTTAGGTATAAAAATCCGGAAGTACTGAACGAACTTTACAATCAGAATAAAAGCGTTGCCTTGCTATCCGGTCATTACGGAAACTGGGAATGGACCATGGCATTACCCAAAATCATTCGGCATCAGGTGAATGTGATTTACCGACCTATACAAAACGAAACTTTTGACAACTATATCAGGAGTGTCCGCTCCAGGTTTGGCATGCAGCTGATGATGGCTCGTATTTCTGGACGTACCATGCTTGAACTCGAAAAAAGCGGCCAATTATCGGCCACTTATTACCTGACCGATCAAACCGCATTGAAAGATACCGACTACTGGATGATGTTCCTAAACCAGGAAACAGCGGTTTTCCCGGGAGCTGAAAAGGTAGCCTCCCGGTTTAAACAGGCCGTTATTTTTATGGATATTCAGAAAGTACGACGGGGATATTACGAAGTGGAATTCACCAAACTTTTCGATGATGCCTCGCAAACAAAACCGTATGAAGTAACCAAAGTTCACACTAAATTTTTGGAGGAAATTATCCGTAAAACACCTGAACTTTGGCTTTGGTCGCACAAACGCTGGAAACACGCACGACCGGAAAATATTTCGTTGAAATAGTATCAATAAATTCATTGGCCTTAGTTTTTTGTGCCGCTAGGTACAGGCGGTCGGTAAAAACCCATTACAACCACCATTCTTTCGTCCCGTACGCCCGCCTGACAGGCCAATGACGGGCAGGGGACGAGCCTCCATCACACGTTCCTTTTCTACCGACCTGTAATCCCTGACGGGATTTAGAATAAAATTCCTTGAAAATCATTAACCTTTCGTTTCAAGGATAAATATACAAAATTGTCGGTTAGATAGTTGCGGCAGTTTATGAAACAGGCTTTTCAACTAACCGACGTTTATTCCCTGACGGGAAATCTTATTGATCTGGGCTCTACTTTCTATTGGTATTTATGCCCTGGGGGCAAAAAAAACTTTTCGGAATCAGCCTCACAATTTGTGTATATAATCAGCGCTTTCCTTAAATGTTTCGGGATCCATTTCGACGAAATAGTTCTTAACCCCACATTTTTTGGCAGCGGCAAATAGTTCTTCCCAATCAACATTGCCCTGGCCGATCGGAACCTGTTTGTCGGTAGTCGCCGACCAATCGGCCAGATGGGCCGAGATAAATCGTCCGGGGTATTTATTGAAATAGGTGGCAGCCTTGTACCCAATACTGATTACAGCCACCTGAAACTGCATTTTAACCAATTCCGGGTCAAAATTTTCCATGAGTGCATCGTAAATCAGTTTGTCGTCAATTTTCGCGAATTCGGTATGGTGGTTGTGAAAGCCAGTCTGAATGCCCGCTTTTTTTGTTTTGGCGCCGATTTCATTCAGTTCGTCAACAGCTTTAAGCCAATCGCTCATTTTGGCGTCTTTCGGGAGCCAGAAGCTGGAACAGATCATTTGTTTTTGCCCCGATTCGGCAGCAAAATCAATTCGTTCGCTCAGGTTATTCCGGAGTTCACCCATTCCGTAATGGGTACTTTCCAGTTTTAGCCCGGCATCTTCCACTATTTTTTTCATTTCCAGCGCTTTTATTTTCATCAGCGGTCCGAACCCGGAGCTTTCGTATCCGGGAGGCGAGCACATTTCAACGCTTTGGTAACCAAGCCCGGCCATCATTTTCAATGTTCCGGCGAAATCTTTGATCAACTGATCTTTTATGGTCCAAACCTGAAATCCAAGTGGTTTTTTCAAAGCTTTTGAAACTGTTGCCCCTGTCAGATTCATTGGAATTTGAGAGGCCAGAACTGCTGACCCGATTCCCAATGCACTTTTTTCAATAAAATGTCTTCTATTCATCATGATTTTGATTTATAATTTTTGATTCAATAATTGTGAATGAAATGGTTCAAATGAACTTTTTGAAAGTAGCAGAGGAACCTGGCAAAATGTAAATTTAAAAAAACCTTATTTTCTTATTATGGTTCTACCACTAATTTAATTGAGAAAAAGAATGACGTTTTTTCACATTCACAGGGTTAAGCTTCACCCCGTGCTATTACATGACGGTCTTTCAGACCTATATTTGATAAGTAAATCATCGCCTAAGGGGCAACGCTCCGAAATGTAATAGCATAAGTCAAAGTGAAACGGAGTCCTATGAAACTTGATAAAAAAAAACACGATTTCCATTAAATTAACTGTAGTTCCATTGAAATTGAAATAGAATAAGTTTGTCACTGAAAAATCGATACCCTCTCACCAACCACCGTCTTCCGTCTTCGGACTTCGGACTTCGGACTTCCGTCTTCCGTCTTCCGTCTTCCGTCTTCCGTCTTTTGTCCCCTGCCTTCGACTGCAACGCGCTCAGGCAGCGTTACTCTGAACTTCTGTCTTCCGTCTTCGGTCTTCCGTCTTCTTCCTTAAATCTCATCCGGTTTCCATCCTTTCCTGTACGCACGGCTAAGGTATTTGTTGGCATCGGCCACATTGGTGATTTTCCGGTTTGCGGCATCATATTTCAACATCCGGCCCGTCCTGAGAGCAACACCATAAAGGTTTACTGCTTCGGTCAAACTCCAGGCTTCAGTGAAACTTCCGGGGCATTGTTTCCCGGTTTTAACGGCATCCATAAATTGTAGAAATCCTGAAGTTCTTTCTCTCTTTGGAAGTTCAGGAACAGACTGGCCAACCATTCGTTTTTCAGGAATCAGGCGTGGCTTATCAACATGGAACCCGGCCAGGATTTTACCTTTATCTCCAACAAACATCATTCCTTCTGGATCGAGTTCCTTGTTGTCTTCATAGAGTTCTTCAGGAACTGGCGGACGCATTCCACCATCGTACCAGATTAAATCAACTGCCGGTCGGGAACCTTTTGCCGGATATTTAATCCTGACCGAACTTGCAAATGGAAATGAAAAGTCATTTTTTACCCGAAAAGCAGTAGAATCACGGAGACCACAAACATGACTGTAAGTAGGTTCAACTATGGTTGGATTTTCCAGTCCAAGAGCTTTAAATACAGTCCATAGACTGTAATGCCCCATGTCGGCCATTGATCCACCTCCGAAATCGTACCAGCCTCTGAAAACCATATTGGTATAATACGGATGGTAGGAACGTTCGGCTTCAGGTCCCAGCCACAAATCCCAGTCCATGCCATTTGGAACCGGGGGCGTATCGGTTGGAAGAGTTGGGTATTGCGGCCAAACCGGACGGTTCGACCAATTGTGAACTTCTTTTAAGGCGCCAATTGCCCCTTCGTTAATCCACTTCATGACCTGATCCATCGAACCATTCGAATCCCAGGCAATCAGGTGAGTAGTTGCTTTCGATTTCTTAGCGGTTTCAATCACCTGAAAACCTTCTTCGAGCCGGTTCGAAATGGGTTTATGGGTGGTGACAGAAATGCCACGTTTCATGGCAGCCAATGCAATCACCCCATGTAAATGGTCGGGGGTCATCACTTTAACTGCATTCAGGTCTTTCTCTTTTTCAAACATTTCACGGAAATCGGCATAGGCTGCACAACTCCTGAATTTTTGATCGGCCCTGAATTTGGAGTAATACGTATCCACAATTTCTTTCCCGTTATCGAGGCCTCCGGGAACTGTATTATCTCCGCCTGAAGTCCAGTTTGGGCTTTTAAGCGTCTTTCGTATTTCGTCCCGAAGTCCGGTTTTTCCCCAATCGTAATAGCCGAAGGCATATTTTTGCGGATCGCAAACAGCAACTATTTGCAATTCGGGTATGGAAAGAAGTGGCTGTAATTCGCGAAGTCCCTGCGTTCCGGTTCCAATATAGGCCAGGGTGATTTTATCGCTTGGCGCAACAAAACCATTTCCTCCAAGAACATGGCGCGGAACAACAGTCAGAGCCAGTGCAGCGGTAGAGATTCCACCAATAAATTTGCGGCGGTTGAGTAGATTTGGATTAGTTTTTTTTTCTGAAGCTGAGTCAGGAATGTCCAGTGTGTTTGATTTTTGTGTCATCATTTCAGTTCAAATTAGATTTGTCAATTTTCAAAAATACGATACCGAAAAGGTACTGAACTTTTCTTATATTTAGCACTGTTTTTATCAAATTTTATCTATCAGTCTATCAATCTGAAATATCAATCATGGAAAATAATTTATCTCGCCGAAATTTTCTTCAAAAAAGTTTGGCAGCCGGTCTTGGCCTTTCACTTATTGATCCTTTCGCGGTATTTGCAGCAGCAAAAAAGCCGGAAATGAGATTAGGTTTGGTCACTTACCTTTGGGCAAAAGACTGGGATTTACCGACTTTAATTTCCAACTGTGAAAAAACCGGTTATTTGGGCGTGGAACTTCGTTGCGACCACAAACATGGGGTTGAAACTAAACTATCGGCCAGCGAACGCGCTGACGTAAAGAAACGTTTTGCCGACAGCCCGGTTGACTGTCTGGGTTATGGTGCAAATTTTGAATATCACAGTCCCGATCAGGCAGCACTCCGGAAGAATATTGATCAGACCAAAGAATACATACGGCTCTGCAAAGACATTGGCGCTTCCGGAATAAAAGTAAAACCCAATGATCTGCCAAAAGAAGTTCAGAAAGAAAAAACCATCGCCCAGATTGCAGCATCGTTGAACGAAGTTGGCCGGTTTGCCAAAGATTATGGCCAGTTGATCAGGGTTGAAGTTCATGGAAACCTGACCCAGGAAATACCAAACATGAAGGCAATCTTCGAACAGGTGACTGAAAAAAATGTAAAAATGTGCTGGAACTGCAACGATCAGGACTTACTGCCACCCGGACTCGAAGCCAATTTTAATTCGGTAAAAAAATGGTTTGGCGATACAGTTCATGTCCGTGAATTGAATGTGGGGGAATATCCTTACCAGCAACTCCTGAATTTATTTACCGCAATCAAATACAAGGACTGGATTTTGCTTGAAGCACGAACTGAACCTGCTGATAAAATAGCAGCGATGAACGGGCAGATGAAACTCTTTAACGAAATGGTTTCAAAATCTCTGCAGTCAAGGTAACATTTATAACCCGGGTTCGATATAAGTAATGGAAACAATAACTTGAAACATAGTCCATTAACTTTGCCGTAGGCAATCAATATCAATAGAAAATATTGTCTATAAACATTCTTTAAATTCATAAACATAAACCAATAGTCATAACACCAAATTTATAACTTGGTACAATAATTCGTAAACGGTCAGGAATGAAACGTCTAACCTTATTTATTGCTTTGTTTTTTGTTTTGTCAGCAGCAATTTCCCAGCAAAAATCCTTGTTATTGCAGCCTTCGGCCAACGGTCGCTTCGTGCAATGGAGCGATGGTAAACCGTTTTTCATCCATGCATGCACCGCCTGGTCCTTAACTTATGCTTATTCCGATCAGGAGGTTAAAGATTATCTCGACAATCGGGTAGCCGGCAAATTTAACACCATTCAAATGAGCGCTGTTTTTGCTGAAATCGTAAAAACGATGGCCGATTCAGCCTTTCTTAATCAGGATATTTTGCAGCCTGTGCCCAAATTCTGGAACCGGGTTGATTGGGTGGTGAAACAAGCTACCGACCGGAAATTGGTGGTGGCAATTAATCCCTTATGGAAAAAGTCGCTCAATGAATTCATTCGGGCCAACGGATCTGAAAAATGCAGGAAATACGGGCAGTGGTTCGCCAACCGATTTAAAGATAACCCGCGCGTTATTTATTTCGTTGGCGGCGATGGGACACCGGAACCGGTTCGCGCCGAACTGGACGAAATTGGCAAAGGAATTCAGGATGTTTACGGTGGTAAAGCCCTGATTGCTTACCACAGCGAGGCCGATCAGTCAAGCCTCGAGGCTTTTCCAGATGCTTCGTGGATAAGCCTGAACTGGACACATGCCTATTCGCCTGTTTACAGCAAACAATATCCCTATAGCGAAAATTACGACAATTGGAAGGCTTTTCCTAAAATTCCTATTCATTTTTGTGAAGGATATTACGATTTTGGCGATGCCAAAGAATACGATCAGAATGGAATTTCAGGATCATGGGGCAACCGCTTTGTCCTGCGCCGGCAGGCCTGGTGGAATTTTCTTTCAGGGGGAGCCGGAAATGCCTGGGGCGCAGAAGGAATCGCACACCAAAATCCTGACGGGCAAACCTGGCAAGCATGTACGCTTTACGGAAGCAGTAAAGATATGGGCATTCTGAAGCAGTTGACTGATAAAACAAAGTGGTGGAGGTTACAACCCGACATTGGCCATCAATTATTGGTTGGCGGTTTTGGGACTTACATGACCGACGATTTTGCGGTTTGTGCAGTTGCTGAAAACGGATCGCTTGCCATGATTTACACACCTGCAAAACAATCACTGGAACTTCGGTTGCCTGATTACGGGCAGCATTGCAGGCTGCGCTGGTACGATCCGGCCAATGGAAAATACAGTTCAATTGATATGAGGTTTCCGAAAAAGAAGAAAAAATCGGTGATCATCTCAACTCCAGGTCTCAATCACAGCGGAAGTGAAGATTGGGTTTTAATTGTTGAAGGAAGTAAACTGATTGAAGGAGTCAAACTGAAGTGACTAATAACCAGTTTGTGCGGTGTTTTATGAATCACTTTTCCCAATTCAGCCAGACATTGGTGTGAGCTATGTCGAATGCTGGCTGACGTCCGGGTGAATCAAGATAGTGGCCAGTGAAAATACGTAATCAGCTGGAAAGGCTAAATGGCCGTATAACTAACCCGGAAGGAAACAAAACCAATTAAATGACCTTGTAAACAAATTAAATTTGAAAACTGTTTAAATTTCATTTATAGCAATATTCTAATTTTAATCTGTTTCTGACACATTATGGCAATGGGAAATAAAAAGGAATTGTTGCCTGAGCAACGTGAAGAACTGTTTAGAGCTTTGAAAGCCCGTTTTGAGAAAAATATCAATCTTCATAAAGGTCTTGAATGGGTAAAAGTACAGGCAAGGTTAGATTCAAAGGACTCGGAAGAAAAACTGTGGACACTCTCCGAAATGGAAAAAACTGGCGGTGAACCAGATGTTGTTGGTCATGACAGTAAAACGGGCGAATACTTTTTTTATGATTGTTCAGCCGAAAGTCCTAAAGGCCGCAGAAGTGTTTGTTACGATCGCGAAGCACTGGAGTCAAGGAAAGAGTATAAACCTGAAAATAGCGCGATGGATATGGCTGCTGACATGGATATTGAACTTTTAACCGAAGAGCAATACCGGGAGTTGTCCCGAGTACTCGGGAGAAATTTCGACACGAAAACATCGAGTTGGGTGAAAACACCATCTGAGATTAGAAAACTCGGCGGGGCAATCTTTTGTGATCGTCGCTACGACCATGTATTCGTGTATCACAACGGTGCAGAATCTTATTATGCCGCAAGGGGATTCCGCGGCTCGCTAAAGGTCTGATTGACATACTCGCAGTTAAATTTGAATTTGATAAAGGAATACCCGAGCAAGAACTTGCCGAAAGTAGTGGAAGGTAAGAATAGCCCAAATTTTAATTCTTCGTTCGTACCCAGTGAAATTACCTGATAAGTATCTTTTTGTTGAAAAGATGGATCATAAGGACTGTTGAGTAGCCAGTTTAGCGTTTTACATTGAAGGAAAATACGAATGTGATCAGAACTGATAAAAACTTTCTGGATTTGATATTACGTTAAGGGATATGTGATTACTTTTCAACTTATCGTTTTTACCTCAACTATTTCTGAAATCTGACTTTATCTGGAAGAGAAGAACGTGATTCCGGTGGAATATCAAAGTTGTAAATTCTCATCCAAAGGCTTCTATGAAAAGATTACTGTTCAGGATTATTCTCTTCGCGTGAAGGTGTTTAGCTTCATTTCAGGTGAAGGCGCTGGCTAAACTAAACCACAGGCGCATTAGTTTTCATAGATTTGAACATGATAGCTCATGGAATGTAACGTACAACCGAATTCTTGACTTTTTTTAAACTATATCTGGATACCAAGCTGGTAAGCTTAAGCGACCTGGGATATTTTTGCCAGGTAAATGGCAAACAGTTCGAAGAAAAATACCGCGATTACCTGAGTGATTTAATCCGGAAAACATATCTTTAAACTTTTAAACCAGAAAATATGAAACGAGCCATAAGATATACTCCCCTTATAGGAAAAGGATTAATGGCGAGTTCCATCTGACAATTAAAAAACAAAATATAGACAGATGAATAAAATACTTCTTGTCACAACATGCCTTGCTGCAGTCGCAGCCTGTACACAGGCAAAAAAGGAAATAACAGCCCAACTGCCGAATATCGTTATTATTTACGCTGATGATTTGGGGTACGGCGATGTTGGCGCTTATGGTGCAACCCGGATAAAAACGCCAAACCTCGACAAACTGGCCAACGAAGGCGTTCGGTTTACCAGTGGCTATGCGACATCGGCCACCTGCACTCCCAGCCGTTATGCACTGCTTACCGGCCAATATCCCTGGCGCAACAAGGATGCAAAAATACTTCCCGGGACAGCGCCCCTGTTGATTGACACCGCTCAGATGACCATACCCAAAATGTTAAAGGAAAAAGGATATCATACCGGTGTGGTTGGCAAATGGCATCTTGGTCTTGGTAGCGGGATTGTTGACTGGAACCAGCTGATTTCACCCGGGCCAAACGAAGTCGGTTTTGATTATGCCTTTATCATGGCGGCAACACAGGACCGAACGCCAACGGTTTTTCTGGAAAACGGACTGGTTGAAGGATTGGAAAAGGATGACCCACTTTTTGTGGATTATGAAAAGAATTTTGAAGGTGAACCAACCGGGCTTGATCATCCGGAATTGTGCACCTTGAAGTGGCAACACGGTCACAACAATTCCATTCACAACGGAATACCCCGGATCGGTTTTCAAAAGGGCGGAAAATCGGCTTTGTGGATTGATGAGGATATGTCAGATACGTTTCTTGGAAAAGCGAAGCTATACATTCAGGAAAATAAAAGCAAACCGTTTTTTCTTTATTACGCTTTGCAGCAACCTCACGTTCCCCGCACTCCAAACAAATCAGCGTTTTGTCGGAACTTCGGGAATGGGATCACGCGGTGATGCTATCGTGGAGGCAGATTGGTGTGTGGGCGAATTGATAAAAACACTCGAAACAGAAGGACTGCTTGAAAACACACTGATTATTTTCTCAAGCGATAACGGACCGGTATTGAATGACGGCTATTACGATGATGCGGTTGAAAAATTAGGCGGTCATACACCGGCTGGACCACTGCGGGGTGGAAAATACAGTTTGTTTGAAGCAGGTACCCGGGTTCCATTCATGACTTACTGGAAAGGAAAAATCGAACCTGCAGTTTCGGATGCGATTGTTTCGCATTTGGATTTGTTTTCATCTTTATCAGCTCTGGTTGACAGTAAAACAAGAGTACCCGACAGCCAGGATTTTTTGGATGTAATAATGGGTAAAAGTCAGCAAGGTCGTGAGGAACTTGTTCTGGAGGCCACTTCCAAAACTGCTTTGCGCAAAGGCGATTGGGCAATGATACCACCATACAAAGGGCCTGCAAAGCAAATGCAGTTAAATATCGAACTGGGAAATTCAAAGGAATTTCAATTGTATAACCTGAAAGAAGACATTGGTCAACAGAACAATCTGGCTGATTCGGAACCTGAAAAACTTCAGGAAATGATAAAAACCTTTGAAAGTTTACGCGGAATCGAATCTCAGAAAATTGAACAATTAGAACTAAAATAAATATGAACGTTATCAGTCGGGTATCAGTTTACACAAGCCTTGGGCTATTGCCCCTTTTATCGCTTTCGGCAAATAAACCGGAGAAAAAGCCAAATGTACTTTTCATTCTGGCCGACGATTTTGGCTATCACGACATGAGTTGCTCGGGAAGCAAATTTTACGAAACGCCCAACATAGACAAAATAGCCAGCCAGGGAATGGTTTTCACCAATGGTTATGCGGCTTGCCAGGTTTGCAGCCCGTCGCGGGCAAGCATCATGTCAGGTAAATTTCCGGCGCGCCACGGAATTACCGACTGGATTGGCGCCGCTTCGGGTGAACAATGGAGAACCGCAAAACGGTTCAATCAATTATTGCCTCCTGAATATGTCCATAATTTGCCATCTGAATATGTCATTTTGCCCGAAGCCTTGAAACAGGCTGGCTATAAAACTTTTTTTGCCGGAAAATGGCATTTGGGCGAAAAAGGTTCGTGGCCCGAAGACCATGGATTCGATGACAACATCGGAGGTTGGGATGCCGGTAGCCCCAAAGGCGGGTATTTTTCTCCGTACGAAAATCCTAAACTTCAGGATGGCAGGGATGGCGAAAACCTCGAAATGCGCCTTGCGCAGGAAACGGTCAAATTTTTGAAGGATAATAATCCAAAGCAAACTGGAAAGCCTGTGTTTGCCTACCTGTCGTTTTATGCAGTGCATGGTCCCATTGAAACCACTCAGGAGAAATGGAGCAAATACCGGCAAAAGGCTGAAAATAATGGTATTGCGAACTCCGGATTTAAAATGGGGCATTTCCTTCCCATCCGACAGGTTCAGGATAATCCGGTTTATGCGGGATTGGTTGAGCAGATGGACGATGCAGTTGGATTGGTGATGAACTCGCTGAAAGAGTTGGGACTTGATAAAAATACAATTGTCATATTCACTTCTGACAATGGCGGTGTGGCTGCCGGTGATGCATTTGCAACATCGAACCTTCCGCTGCGCGCCGGAAAAGGTTACCAGTTTGAAGGAGGAATCCGCGAACCATATTTCATAAAAGTACCGGGCCTGACCAGGGGAGGTGAAAAGTGTGACACTCCGGTTTCAGGAACTGATTTTTATCCGACCATTCTTGAATTGGCCGGATTAAAACAAAGGCCGGAAGAACATTCAGATGGCGTCAGCCTGGTTCCTTTGCTGAAAGGTAAGCAACTGCCTGAACGGGCCTTGATCTGGCATTATCCGCACTATGGAAATCAGGGAGGCGAGCCCTCTTCCATCATCCGGAAAGGCGACTGGAAACTGATTCATTATTACGAAGATGGCCGCGATGAATTGTACAATTTGAAAACAGACCTTTCCGAAACCAGCGATGTTTCAGGCAACAATCAAAAACTGGTTAGTCAGTTGCACAAAGAATTGTTTGATTATCTGAATAAAGTTGGGGCCAGATTTCCTGAAAAGGATCCGGAATATTCCGCCAAAGCGGAACGAAAATACCTGGACGGAATTGTAAAAAACCGACTTCCAGAGTTGGAACAGCAAAGGCTAAAATTTTTATCGAAAGATTTTGACCCAAAAAATAACTGGTGGGGAAGTCAGGTTATAAAAGACTAACAGATTATTTCCTGCCAAAATCATCGAGAAGATCATCTTTGCAGGCCAAACGAAATTTTGGTCAGGTCTCTGTCCAGGAATGCGGATAAATCAATAGATCGAAATTTTGTTATTTGGTGTGATTAAAACAAAAGAAGGAATCAAATTGTACAATCTGGTACAAACTTAAAGGGACTAAATCGAGGCCTATTGTTATATTTCCGGGATCAATGGGTAATAAGGTCTGGGCATCATTGCATTCTCTTTTCAATTCTTGAGATTACCTGATGCATGAATTACAAAAAGTATTGTAACTACCTGATTGAAATAAAAAAGGAAGTCAAAATGACTTCCTTTTGTGCCCAGAACAAGACTCGAACTTGCACACCGTAACCGGCACCAGCCCCTCAAGCTGGCGTGTCTACCAATTTCACCATCTGGGCATTTATTTTTGTGTGTGCAAAACTATAAAAAATCTTAACACCTGAATGGCCGTCAAATGAATTAATTAAAAGATATTCTAACTTTGAGGCCTTGATCAAGTTTAAAGTCTTTAAATCAGATCAATCCCTAAAGATATTTTTTATGAAACACATGATTTTCCTGATTGTTTGTGTCTTTTTTAGTAATATGCTATCAGCACAGGTTAAAGTATTAAATTTAACTCATTACTTGTTCCCTGAATTTTCAAAGGGAAGTGTCTTGATGAAAAACGGGATAAATAATGAGGCTTTGTTGAATTACAATTCGTTGACAGAAGAAATGATTTTCGAGAATAAAGGGACAAAACTTGCTGTAAGTCAAGTTGAATTAATTGATACCATTTTTGTGAATGGTCGCAAATTTATTCCAGTGAATAATAAATTCATAGAAATCATTTACCATTCGAAATACACACTATTTGCAGAGCACAAGTGCAGTATAAAAGATCCGGGCAAGCCATCAGCTTATGGTGGAACATCGCAAACTTCGGCCATTACAACATATTCATCCTATTTTTCAGGTGGACAGGTTTATGAACTCAAGTTGCCTGATGGGTACGAACCCAAACCATTCGTTGATTATTGGCTGAGAAAGGATGGAAAAATGAATAAATTTCTGAGCATTCGCCAATTGTCGAAATTGTTTAGTGAAGAAGAAGATTTATTTAAGGAATACGTCAAAAAACATGATGTGAAATACGATAATCAGGCAAGTCTTGTAGAAATGATCCGCTTTTTGGAGGCCAATTGAAAAAGTGGTCAGTATTCAGTCTCAGTAATCATTTTCTATACAACTTCAATCCATCAGTCTATTGAAGATACATATCAGCGATATCTTCAAATGCCTTTCGGTTTGGCCACTGCTGATCCCAGGCATCACCTGCAATTTTTTCAATTCTGCCTTTGAATTCGGAAAGGATACCTTTCTCTGAAACAAATCTCAGAGCTTCATCAAAAGATTTATAAAAACTGGTATAAAAAGATTCCTGACGGACAAAATGTTCGCCCGAAAAAGTCTGGGCGATTTCGATATTAAAAAACATGACATCGGCAAGTAATGAGGCATCGGCATCGAGAGAAACAAGCTTTTTAATCCATTTTTGAGCCACCGACCTTCTCATCTTTGCTTTCCGGCTACCAACCGGAAAGTATTCTTTGCTGATCTGAAAACGGCATTGTTCCATCAACGCGTTTTCGTTGGGATTAAATGCGAAATCGTAGTATTCCTTAACATTCTTAAACCGATTATACAAATCAACAATCTGATCCTCCAATTGCTCTTTGTTTAATTCTTTCAGGTATTTTCGAAGTTCGCGTTTGCTCATGAGTCACACTTTAAAACACTTCAGGCGATATTGGTAAAAACCGACTGGATGTCGTCGTCGTCCTCAATTTTATCAATCAGTTTTTCAATGTCAACCAATTGTTCTTCAGTAAATTCAACCGGAGTATTCGGAATTCGCTGCAAATTGGCCTTGGTAAATTCTATCTTTAAAGCTTCCAGGGCATGCGACATTAATCCAAAATTGGTGTAATCGGCATAAGCATAAATAATGCCTTCGTTTTCTTCAATTTCTTCCAAACCGGCATCAATCAATTCCAATTCCAGTTCTTCAATATTCATTCCAGCTTTTTTCTGGAATTCGAACACCGCTTTTCTTGAAAACATGAATTCAAGTGACCCGGTCGGTACCAGCGCACCACCCGATTTGTTGAAATACATTTTAACATTGGCCACTGTGCGGGTCGGATTGTCGGTGGCACACTCAATAAAAATTAAAACTCCATGAGGACCTTTTCCTTCATAATTAATTTCAAGAAAATTTTCAGCATCTTTTCCCGAAGCCCTTTTTATTGCCGCGTCAATATTGTCTTTGGGCATATTTTGAGCCTTGGCATTTTGTATGGCAGTTCGAAGTTTGGCATTCATTTCCGGATCAGGGACTCCTTCCCGGGCGGCAACTGTAATTGCTTTTCCTAATTTTGGAAATGTTCGCGACATTTTATCCCAACGTTTTTCTTTCGATGCCCTTCGGTATTCGAATGCTCTTCCCATATCAAGTATTTTTATTTAAGCTTTTTTTCAACGGCACAAAAATACAAATTGCGTTGCTTTTTCCCGAATGAATATTTAAAATAATTACCTGATAACAGACATGTGCAATTCAGGCAATAGTTTATTCCTATAATCTGGTCATTAGCAGTTATTCAAAAGTTATTGTTGGTAAAGTTTTCTTACTTTTGTCAAAACTGTCGGAAAACCAATGAAAATTGACAGCGAAATAATACAGATAAGCAACTATGAGATTTGATGAATTCGGATTAAATGAAAAAATACTTGAGGCTATTTCGTACATGGGATACGAGAAAGCTTCTGAAATTCAGGAACAAACAATCCCGGTTATTATGGATGGTCATGATTTACTGGCAAGTGCGCAAACAGGTACTGGCAAAACTGCAGCATTTATGTTGCCAATTCTTGATCATCTGGCTGCCGAAGAAAACCATGATTTGAGTACCTTGGTAATTGTGCCAACCCGTGAGCTTGCCATTCAAATTAACCAACAGATACAAGGATTCTCTTACTTCCTGAATATCAACTCAATTACCGTTTATGGCGGACGTGATGGTTCTGACTGGGATGCCGAAAGCAAAGCCCTGACCAAAGGTACCAATATTATTGTGGCTACTCCTGGTAAATTAATTTCGCACCTGAACCTGGGATATGTGCAATTTGATAAAATTAAACATTTGGTGTTAGACGAAGCCGACCGGATGCTTGATATCGGCTTTTATGATGATATTATGCGCATATTGAGTTATGTTCCTGAAAAACGGCAAACTTTGATGTTCTCGGCAACCATGCCCCAAAAAATCAGGGAGTTGGCTGCAAAAATCCTGAAAAATCCGGTAGAAATCACCACTGCCATGTCCAAGCCTGCCGATGGTGTTTTACAGGCTGCTTATGTAGTCCACGAAAATCAAAAAATTCCGGTAATCAACAGCTTGATTTCCAATAAACCAGAACTGGACAGTATTCTGGTTTTCAGTTCGACCAAGAGAAAAGTCCTTGATATCGTTAAAAGTTTGAAAAGGGCAGGAAATTCGGTAGAAGGGATCTCATCTGATCTGGAGCAAAAAGAAAGAGAAGAAGTTTTAATGCGTTTCCGCTCGCGTCGAACCCGGATTTTGGTTGCTACCGATGTGCTAAGCCGTGGAATTGATATTAAAGACATCAATCTGATTATTAATTTCGATGTACCCGGCTCGGCTGAAGACTACGTTCACCGGGTTGGAAGAACAGCACGCGCCGATAAAACCGGGATCGCAATCAGCTTCATTAATGAACATGATATGGAAAAATTTGACCGGATTGAAAAGCTGATCGAAACGGAGGTTCTTAAAATACCCGTTCCACCAGAACTGGGTGAAGGTCCGGTTTATAAAGTTCGTCACCGACGTCAGGGAGGAGGTCAGGCAGGCAAAAGAAATTATTCTTCAGGTGGAAGACAAAAAAGAGGAGATTCAAATTCATCGTAAAGAATTCTTCAACCGGAGATTGGTCATATTTACAAAAGCAAAATCGAATCAAAAATAATTCTCACCAAAACATTTCATATTATGAAGATTATTCACGTGGTTTTCATCTTGTTCCTGATTAGTTGGCCGGTGTGTTCAATGGCCCAGATTGAACACGAAGAGCCGGTTACACTTGGAATTGGCCAACCTGCCCCTGATTTCAATCTAAAAGGAACAGATGGCAGGTTTTACTCCTTAAATTCGTTTTCAAAGGCAAAAGTTTTGGTCGTTATTTTCAGCGCTAACCACTGCCCTACCGCGCAGGCCTACGAAGACCGGATTATTGCCATAACCCGCGATTATCAACCCAAAGGAGTACACTTGGTCATGATTTCATCAAACGATAACCAGGCGCTTAATCTTTCGGAGTTGGGTTATACCGACCTTGGCGATACTTACGAAGAGATGATCATCAGGGCAAAAGATAAAAAATACAACTTCCCTTATCTGTACGACAGTGATGACCAAAAAACCGCATTGGCGTATGGACCGGTTGCCACACCACATGCTTTTGTATTTGATTCATCCCGAAAATTAAAGTATGAAGGAAGAATTGATGCTCAGGAGAAACCTGGCTCTGGTCATGGCGAAGATCTTCGAAATGCAATTGATGCAGTTTTGGAAGGAAAAAATCCGAGCCCCGCAACCACCAAGGTTTTTGGTTGCTCTATGAAATGGTCGTGGAAAAAGGAATATACCGAACAATTGTATAAAAAGTGGGCTTCATTACCCGTAACTGTCAACGAAATATCAGTTGATGGGATTAAGGAAATCATTCAGAATAAAAGCAAGAAACTTAGACTGATCAATGTATGGGCAACCTGGTGCGGCCCTTGCACCATGGAATTTCCTGATTTTATTATCATTGACCGGATGTACCGGGGACGTGATTTCGAGTTCGTCTCAATAAGTACAGATAAATTGGAAAACAGAGAAAAGGTACTGACATTTTTAAAAGGCCAGCAGGCATCGAATAATAACTACATTTTCTCCGGAAGCGATATTTACCAGTTGATAGAAGCTGTTGACCCTAATTGGAAGGGAGCCCTTCCATATACGATATTGGTAGAACCCGGAGGGAAAATTGTATATCGCCAGCCGGGAACCATAAATCCAGGGAAAATGAAAAAACTGATTGTCGAACATCCGTTAATAGGCAGGTATTTTTAAAAGCGGTTCCATGTTTTCTTTTTTCAAGAATATTGACAATAAAAAATATAAACCAACCTTCGGGGCGCTTAAAATTTTTAAATATATAGGCCCCGGATTATTGGTTACCGTCGGATTTATTGATCCGGGAAACTGGGCGTCGAACATTGCCGCCGGTTCTGATTTCGGTTTTACCTTGCTTTGGATGGTCACTTTATCAACCATCATGCTCATTATTCTTCAGCACAATGTTGCACATCTGGGCATTGCAACCGGTTTATGTTTATCCGAAGCAGCCACCATGCATACCCGTCCCTGGGTTTCACGCACGATATTAGGATCAGCAATGCTAGCCTCTGTTTCCACCTCGCTGGCCGAAATTCTGGGAGGTGCAATCGCCCTGCAAATGCTTTTCGGAATACCCATTCCTATCGGAGCAGTTTTGGTGGTTATTTTTGTTGGCATCATGCTTTTTACCAATTCCTACGCCCTAATCGAAAAAATAATCATTGCTTTTGTATCCATCATTGGGTTGTCCTTTTTATACGAGTTAAGTCTTGTCGAAATTGATTGGGTCCAGGCAGGAATTTCGTGGGTTATACCATCGATTCCTGATGGTTCAATCCTGATTATAATGAGTGTTCTTGGAGCTGTAGTGATGCCGCACAATCTTTTTCTGCATTCCGAAGTTATTCAAAGCCGTCAATGGAATCTCGAAAATGAAGCAGTCATTAAAAAACAGCTTGATTATGAGTTTGTTGATACTCTTGTCTCAATGTTAATTGGTTGGGCTATCAATAGTGCGATGATTATTCTGGCTGCAACAACATTTTTCACCAACGGCACGAAAGTGGATGAATTGCAACAGGCCCAATCAATGTTAGGGCCACTTCTGGGTAACAATGCCGGTGTAGTATTTGCAATTGCATTGCTGTTTGCCGGTTTCGCCAGTTCAATTACTTCAGGTATGGCAGGTGGAAGTATATTTGCCGGACTCTTCGGAGAACCTTATGATGTTAATGATAACCACAGCCGTTTAGGAATCGCCATATCTTTAATAGTAGCCCTGCTACTGATTTTTGTTATCGGAAATCCATTTAAAGCGTTGATTATTTCTCAGATGATCTTAAGCATTCAACTGCCTTTTACGATCTTTTTGCAGATATATCTGACTTCTTCACCAAAAGTAATGGGTAAGTATGTCAATTCAAAATCCACTATAGCTTTGATGCTTCTTATTGGCGGCATTGTAACATTCCTGAATGTATTACTTTTCATCAGTTTTTTCTGAAATAGTAAAAGTTGCTGTTTTTTGTTCGGGTTGAGAATCAAAACAAATTCTTTTTTATCGTTTTCAGCTCTCTAAAATGGATTGAAAAATACTATTTCAACATCATCCTCATTGTTAACAACTCTGAAAACAATATGTTAGTGAGCCATACAATCTATGCAGGCCATTGAAAATGAATTGAAAAAACTAATAAACAATTGTTGATAAGCCAGAATGATATTCAGTTTATTTAAACATTCAAAAATATTTGAATTGTATGCTTCCGGTAGTGTATCTTTATTCCATCAGACGAGCGATAAAAGGCTGCTCGGAACGAATGGAAAAGGAATTAAATCTTTAACCGGATTTAAAACCTGATCATCCGGATCTTCGGATCTGCATTCGGAAAGAGTTGAAGTTAGAACCGAAAGCTTGCTTTCATGGTTCGTCAACCCGAAAATTGACTGTCAAAAGTTCATTTAAAAGTTGATTCAGGAAGGTGAAAGATTGGAAGGAACCCCGGTTTCCGAAAATTGGCCGAAGTGAATGATTGTCTCCGGATAATCGGAATCTTTTCATCAACAGGCTGATCGCAAGATCGAATGAAGGTGGCTAACCTGAGGCTTCGTCCGTGAAGATTTAATCGAAAGAAAGAATCGAACGGACAATCGGAAGATTTTACTGTAACAGGCAAAATCGGAAGGTTCAAGGCTGGGAGCAATGGCTGAAAAGCCGAAACAAACAGCCAGTTGTAATAACCGTAGTCTGGCACCAAGGAGAACCTTCGGGAGATCCAGAAGTGAATGGGAACTTTCCTAACGGATGGTTCCCATTCGTGTTTTTTATTGCTTCGGTTTGGAACTGTGCAATAAATTATTGCAAATTGTAAGTAAAAAAAGAGCTACAAATATAAAATCTGTAACTCCTTATAATTTAGTGACCCCGGTAAGACTCGAACCTACAACCTTCTGATCCGTAGTCAGATGCTCTATCCATTAAGCTACGGGGCCTTTGCAAAAGCGATGCAAAGATAATACTTATCAGAACAAAAGCAACCTCAGGAAATATATTTTCCAGGGAAATCGCTTTTAACATTTCAGGACTTTTTCTCTGTAACTATCATCTAATGCAGCCTTGAGCCTTTTGCGTTTTTTTGATGCTTTGAGCGAATCCTCCTTTTCAAGCAGAGCCAATGCGATCT
>Ga0209317_1000075_pt1 | contig 140218 bp, 117 predicted proteins | sample RifGroB2_FD_183994 | JGI IMG/M metagenome (GOLD analysis project Ga0209317, IMG submission 183994) | Soil microbial communities from Rifle, Colorado, USA - Groundwater B2 (SPAdes) (version 2) | ecosystem: Environmental > Terrestrial > Soil > Unclassified | place: Rifle, Colorado | collected... | reverse complement strand
AAAATACTTGATGGCACAAACGGCTATGCGCATTGACACCAATGAAAGGTTAAGCCCTTCTTTAATGTGGCAAATAAACGCTATCAGTTGGTCTTCGGTGAGTTGTTCGGGCGCAAGACTGTAAAATGCGTACAACCTCTTAATGGCAGCCATGTAGCCCTTGATGGTGTTAACCGAAAAATGGTTGACAACCATCCGCTGCCGGAATTTTTCTAACTGGACATCAAATGCCTCGCCTTGTTTTTTTTCATATCTTTAATTTTTATAAATGATGGGCTAAAGATAACGACAACCATGTTGCACAAAACAATGATGCAGTGAAGTCCGCCTCCAAAGGAGGTTTAGTTCAACTTCTAAAACCCGTATTACTTCTTTGTCAATTTCAGAGCAGACGCTGTTAATCACATTAAAATCGGTCAGTTCACCTTTAGGGGTGACAACAAACTGAATAACTTCGGTTCCTTGTAACCGGCCATTAACCGACTTTTGAGGGAATTCAATATTATTAGCCAGAAAGTCGTCAATAGATTTCACATCCTTTCCCTGCCAAATCATTTCTGTTCCCGGAAACATGGGTGGGATTACGGTAATTTCTTCCAACGAATTTGATTTCTCATTTTGTCCGAATGTGATGACTGTTATAATCATGCACAGAATAAAAATTACTTTTGTTTTCATGATGTTAAAATTTAAATGGTTACATGAATTTGATCAGTGTAAAGTTCCGGCAAACTGTGTTGCAGAACCAATAAGCTATGTTGAAAAGGACTTAAAGTTTGGAGATGGAATTTTAAATTTTGTTGCAACGGCTTAAACAATGTTGCAGGAATGAGCCCAATCATAAATGTACCAGTAAACAGGTTCATGCAGAAAGCAGCACAAAGACGGTCAAACTTCATTGGTATATCGGACTGTTTCATAACCGGAAAATTTTACTTTTTGTTTTTATAACACCTTTCAATTAGATTTTTTATAGTTTGTTGTATGGTTGTAATATCGAAATTCAACAATCAGACCAACTATTTTATGTAGCTAATATTCAGGCGTATAGCTAATTCTACAGACTAGGGTTAAATTTTTTCGTAGCGTTTTGCTACGGTTTATTGTTTCAGAACGCTACACTTTCTGTCTTTACTAATAATTGATTATTAATCTTTTATAATCATTGAACCGCCCGGCATGAAAACCGACCCGTTATGCAATATTTTGGTTGTTGATGATGACAATGACGTTCTGTAAACAGAAAAGCTTGTATTGAAAAGTATATTTGGTAAAGTGGATAGCTAACTTCAGAGTATAAGTTAGTTTTGAAATAAGAGCAATCTTAACTTTTGCTAATTTTGATAATCAATTTGCAACCTGATTTTTCTTCTATTTCTTTCTTGCAACAGACGAACCATTTGGCAAACAAATTTTAGAGGCAAAAAATGTTCAATAAATACAATTGATTTGTTAATAATTCCTGGTATTGCAATGATTTTTCCGCTTTGCATTGCCTGATATCCGTACCTTGCAACTACTTCGGAACATGCCATATTCCATTTTATCTTCGGATTCTCATTTCCTGTTGTAACCTGAAATCCGGTTTTTGTTGGTCCAGGGCAAAGAACTGTCAGGCACACACCTGTTCCTGTAAGTTCATTGGCTAATGAAAGTGAAAAGGAAAGTAAATAAGCTTTTGTTGAATAATATATTGACATTAATGGACCTGGTTGAAAGGCTGCTAACGACGCTACATTTAAGATTTTCCCGTGATTTCGTTTTAACATCCCGGGAAGAAATAATTTAATAAGTTGAGTTGGAGTGACAACATGCAATTGAATCATATTTTGTTCCCGATCCCATGAAGTATCCGCAAAATATCCAAACATGCCAAAACCTGCGTTATTAATCAGAATATCTATTTCGATGTTTAATTCTGACAATTTATTAAAGATTATAGAACCAGCTTCTATTTTGCTTAAATCAACGGAAAGTATAATGATCTCGTTTTTATATTGATTCATAAGCTGATTTTTCTTTTCAAATAGCTTTTCAATGTCAATATCAATGAGTACTAAATTATAACTGTCCATACTTAAAAGCCTGGCAAACTCAAAGCCGATGCCATTTGCCGCTCCTGTAATTAATGCATAAGATTTTCCAGACGATTCCATGTGTTTAAGTATTAAGAGGTTGTTTCTTACTAAAAATCTTCTTAAGCAGAAAATAGGCAAAAAATGCAGCTGGTATTCCAGTAATTAATCCTTTTATGGTTTGGTGTATGCCTGTGAAATAGAAATTCAATAATCAGACCATCTGGTTTATCAGCCTAATAAACAGGCATATATATAATTTTACAGACTGTGGTTGAAATTTTTTCGTAGCGTTTTGCTACAGTTTATTGTTTCAGAACGCTACACTTACTATCTTTACTAATAATTGATTATTAACATTTTATAATCATTGATCTTACCAGCATGAAAACCGACTCGTCATGCAATATTTTGGTTGTTGATGATGACAATGACGTTCTATATACAGCAAAGCTTGTATTGAAAGGTATATTTGGTAAAGTAGATACCTTATCACGTCCTGAATTTATTCCCGAGTGTCTTCGTGATTGTAATTATGATTTGATTCTGCTCGACATGAATTTTGCCAGGGGCAATACTTCAGGAAAAGAAGGGCTTGCATGGCTTGTGAGAATTCTTGAGATTAATCCTGAAGCAAGGGTAATAACAACTACAGCATACGGTGAAATAGATTTGGCTGTTCAGGCGATGAAGCTTGGTGCAGTTGATTTCATCATTAAACCATGGAATAAAGATCAACTGCTTGCATCCATAAGGAATGTTTTTGCACAAAATCGGATTGATAAAGCTGACAAGAAACATAAAGACAATCGTCCTGATTCAGATCATATCCAGAACAGCAGATACCCGGAAATTTTCAGCAAGTCGGCAAGCATGTTGCAAGTCCTTGAGACGATAAAAACAGTTGCCCCCACAGATGCCAATGTGCTGATAATGGGTGAAAACGGAACAGGTAAAGAGCTTGCAGCCTGGTCGCTGCACAGCGAGTCATTAAGGAAACACAATGCGTTTGTGCATGTTGACCTGGGCGCTATTCCTGAGACTCTCTTTGAAGCTGAGCTATTTGGTCATACGCGTGGTGCATTTACTGATGCAAAAGAAGACCGGACCGGCAGATTTCAGGCAGCTTCAGGTGGCACCCTTTTCCTTGATGAGATCGGGAATCTGAGCAAGTCCATGCAGGCAAAAATTCTTACCGCAGTTCAGCACAGGGAGATAATTAAAATAGGCACCAATCAACCGGTATCAGTAAATGTCAGGCTGATCTCAGCCACCAATATGCCATTGTATCAGATGGCCGAATCGTTTGAATTCAGACAGGATCTACTTTACCGCATTAACACTGTTGAAATAATAATACCTCCTCTCAGAGAACGTAAGGAGGATATCAGCCTGATTGCGGACTATTATATAAAACAATACTCTGAACAGTATGGAAAACAGGGGATTAATATAACGGCAGATACCCTCGGGAAGCTGGAACAATACCAGTGGCCAGGCAATATAAGGGAACTTGCCCATGCAATTGAAAGAGCTGTTATACTTAACAAAAGCGGTACGCTGAAACCTGAAGATTTTATCCTGAAAATTAAGGTACAACCGTCACCTGTAATGGATGAACCAATCGTAAGTGTGGAGGATTATGAAAGAAAAGCTATTATAAATGCATTAAGCAAAAATAATGGAAACCTCTCCAGGGCTGCAAATGATTTAGGTGTTGCAAGATCTACTTTATACAGGAAGATATCGCAATTTGGATTGGAATTCTGGAAATCTTAATATTTTAAAAGCAATGTCTATGAAGAATATATGGAAATATATTTCAAACCTTGGCATTAGGGAGGATGACAATGAGTCAGCGCGACGGACTATTATGCTTAACAACAAACTTAACTTTGCGATGCTGATTTCTCTGGTATTGCTTCTTATCTATGTCATTCCGTCAATGCTGTTTACCAATAAACCGATTTCCTATAGTAACCTCAGAATTGTAATTCTGATTGGATTCAACTTTCTGAACCTTTCAGTTGCTGGCTTTGGATTGACAAAGTTAAGCAGATTAATGCTCGTTTTTATTCCACCTGTTATTTTCCTGCTTGGACCTACTTTTTTTGGTTATGTTGAAGAAGAAAGTTATACCTATTATCCTTATGTACTTATTTGCACTTCTATCATTCCTCAGTTGCTCCTTCATCCTAAAAATGAAAGGTTTTTGTTCTGGCTGTCTATAGCCTATTATTTTGTAATGGTGCTATTTATAGATTGGTTTATGGTTCATTTTCAGACAACCCAATTTCCTATTGTTGACAGAATAAATACCTTTTACGCCTTTTATAAAATTGCCCAAATTGTGCTGTTCATATTCGTCCATGCTTGTATATATTACCTTCTGATGCTTAATTTCCGTTTTGAGGATGAGTTGCACAGAAAAAATCGTGAACTGGATAAGCAGAACCTTGAATTGATCAACCAGAAAAGCGAGATAGAGTTTCAAAAAGATGAGCTTGTAAGAAAGGAAACAAGTACCTGGCAGAAGCTGGTTAATATTATTTCTCATGAAATATTAAATTCAGCTATTCCTATTACCAATCTGGCGGGCATGGGCAGTCAGATGCTTGAGGACGAGTCGGGCGCTGTTCTGAAACCCACAAAAATAGATGGGGAGGCCATTGAGGATATTCATCATGGACTAAAAATTATTGAATCGAGAACCAGGGCTCTTATAAATTTTGTTACTTCCACGAAAAGCCTGACTCATATTCCGAGCCCAATAATCAGGCAAATACGAATCGGTGAGTTATTCGACCGGATTATAGTACTTTTCCAGCCCAGGTTTAAAGAGAAGGGAATTCAATTTGAAAAGCATATTAACCCACCTGATCTTACCGTTGATGCGGATATGGAGCTTATTGAAAATGTGATCATAAACCTAATTCTGAATGCAATTGAGGCGATGGAAGATATTCCGGTAGCCAGACTTTCATTAGTCGCTGAAAAAAGTGAACTGAACCAGGTTCATATATCCGTAACAGACAATGGAAAAGGTATAAGTGATGATGTTCTGGAACATATCTTTCTCCCATACTATTCTACAAAACCAAATAACTCAGGGATAGGATTGAGCTTGGCGCAACAGATCATGATGCTGCATAATGCCCGTCTGGAAGTAACTTCAAAACCTGGTGAAGGAGCTATCTTTACGATGATATTTTGAAAACAGGAACTAAAGGATAAAATGCAATAAGATTTGTAAGTTTGCACGGAATATGCAACTATGGAACAAACTGGTTTTGACAACAACGGAAATCTGCAACGAATTTCCTCAGGTAATATACCAATGAGATATTTCAGGCTGAATAATATTATTCCCATTATAATTGGAGTTTCTTTTTTTTACCTGATATTCTATTCCTCATGCGCCAATATCGGAAGCCCCACTGGTGGCGCTAAAGACACAATCCCGCCGGTAGTATTTAAAACGGTTCCTGAATTGCGCAGCACAAATTTCAAGGGATCAGATGTGCGGTTTACTTTCGACGAATACATTATTCCTGACGAGGTTCGGGAAAAGCTGGTTATTTCACCGCCCATGAAAAAGAAACCGGTGATCAAGATGAAAGGCAAGACCCTGATTATTGAATTCGCCGAAGACCTGAAAAATAATTCTACCTATTCGCTCGATTTTAAGGACGCTGTGGCCGACAACAACGAGAAAAACCCCATTGAAGATCTCCGCTTTTCGTTCAGCACAGGAGATTCGTTCGATAGTTTACGTGTTGCCGGGTATGTAAAAAATGCACTGAACCAGGAGCCTGTTGAAAAAGCGCTGGTTCTGCTTTACCGAAATATGGAATACACCGCTTTCGTTGATAGCGTTCCTGATTACATCGGGACCACCAATAAGGAAGGTTTTTTCATGATAGACAATGTGGCTCCGGGTGAATATCGCCTGTATGCGCTGAACGATGCAGACAATAGCCTGACTTATAATTCGAATGCTGAATTCATTGCTTTTAACGATTCGGTATTGATTCCTTCGGCCAAATATGTGGCCGAAACAGATACAATCGTAAAAGGATCAGATACCCTGGTTGTTACCGGTCATGTTGATTATTATCCCGAAACCCAATACCTGATGCTATTTGAAGAGGAAAAATTTGATCAGTACCTCGATGCTTCCAAACGCAATCAGGCGAATAAATGCGATTTCTTTTTTTCTGAATCGCTCAGCGATTCGTTCCGGATAAATCTGCTGGAGCCGGCGACAAGCAGGGAATGGTCGTTCATTGAGTCGAACCTGAAACGCGATTCAATAACGGTTTGGCTTACCGATACGATCATCAGCAACAGCGATTCGCTAAAATTTGAATTACAGTATGAAGTTTTAGACTCTCTTAATCAAATGGTAATCAAACGGGATACGGTGGAATTGATATATACCGAACCAAAGGCGCCTAAACAAAAAAAGAAAAAGGGCGATGTCCCTGAAGTGCAAACCATCAATTTGTCCAACAACATCAACTCTTCAGCTCACGATTTATACCAACGGATTCAGATTGAAGCTCCCGAGCCGCTGACTTCTTTTGATCTCAGTAAAATCGCACTTTATTCGATGCTCGATACCGTTAAAACCCAGATTCCCATTGTAGTTGAAAAGGATACCAATTCAATCCGGAAGTATTATATTGAGCATGATTGGGAGCCAAATTCCAATTATCTGTTTCTGATAGATTCAGCGGCGGCCCGCAACATTTACGGGCATCCGAGCAACAAAACCGAACAGAAATTCCGCACCCAGAAAGAGGATTATTACGGCAAAATTTTCCTGACCTTATCAGGGCTTTCGGGCGCTGCCATTGTACAGCTTTTGGCTAACGATAAAGATGAGAAAATACTTCAGAAAATTCAGGTTTTGGGAGATGGAAGAATCGAGTTTCCGTACCTCAAATCTGAAAAGTACATCATCAGGTTGATCCTGGATTCGAATAAAAACGGGAAATGGGATACCGGTTTTCTGGCCGGTCATCAGCAACCCGAAAGTGTGGTTTATTACCCTAAGATTATCAAAGTCCGTTCAAACTTTGAATACAAGGAAAGCTGGAAAATTGATTACCATCCGAACTTTAAAAAGGAACTGATTGACGAAGAAGCTGAAAAAGAGAAAGCCCGTAAAAAAGAACAGGAAAAGAAGGCCGCTGCAAAATCAACTGATTAAGTTTTTGTTTTTGCTGACCGGACTGTCCTCCATCTTTTGGCCTGTCCGTGTATCGGGTCAAACTGCTGATTACCCGTTTAAAAGTGGTGAATATGCCCTTTATGGCGCCTATTACAACTGGCATTTTATATGGATCCAGAGTGGCGAAGTAGAATTTACTGCCGACACCATTCCGTATAAACAGCAAAAAACCTGGCGTTTTAAAGCGGTTGGAAAAACATTCAAAGCTTATGACTTGCTGTTTACTGTTCGCGATACTTTCGAAACTTACAGTAATTACCGGACCTTTCAGCCATACTTTTCACGAAGGGTGGTCAACCATGCCAAAGATCATTCGGTTTATCAGTACAGTTTCGATTATACTTCAGGAAAAATAGCTGTCAGGATAAAAGATGGGAAGAAACCCGTGTTTCAGGCCAGTTTGCCTGTTCAGGAAAATACGTTTGATTTGCTGGCAACGGCTTATGATTTCAGAAAATATGATTTTAACAAACTCTTTGTTGGTCAAAAAGTTCCATACCGGATGTTAATTGACCGCCAGGTTGACGACCTGTATTTCCGTTATCTGGGGAAAGAGAACGTAAAAACCAGAAACGGAAAGGAATACCGGTGCCACAAAGTTTCAGTATATTTACTGAAGGGAGATTTTTTTCCTGAGGGCGAATACATGAAAGTTTGGTTTACCGACGATCAGAATCATTTGCCCGTTCAGGTCGAAACTGAAATTTTGATTGGAACGGTGAAAGCGCTTTTACTTGTAACAAAATCGTTAAAATATCCACTTACATCACAAATAAAATAGCTATGACAAGCAGACGAAGATTAAAAAAGGAGATTGATTATGTAGTTTCAGATTTGATTCTGGACTGTATTACTTACACCAATTTGTACCAAAAACCCAATGATGCCGAGGCCATGGAAATTGTTCAGGGCACTCTGATCATGCGAAACGAACTACGCGACCTGGCCAATCATCCGGAGAAACGGGCAGAATCGGAAAGTGTTAAAAGCCATTACGACAACATCGCGAAAACCTTGATTGGCGGAGTTGATGAAGGCTACGGGAAATTGGGAAAACTGGTGAATCCGGATAGCTGAAAACCGGTGTCCGGCTCAGGACTCAAATCATCAAAATTACAGGTGAGGGTTATGTGCCCCTGTTTACTCTTTTCACTAAATGAGTAAGCAGGGGCATTTTGATTATTCACTTTTATTCTCAAACCGCTCAACAATACGGCCGCTTTCTGGTTTTTATCAGAGAATGTTTAAATTTTCTCCGTAGGAGATACATATCAATAGAATGGGCACATCTTGAAAACAAATTTCCCGTAGGGAATTAACTGATAATCAGTTGATGTCCTAACGGACAATAGGTTTCTTCGCTATTCTTTTTCTATTGATATTGATGCCCTTCGGGCAAAAGAAGATTTAAACATTCTCTCAGTATTGAATTAATTAACATCAATCTTGAAATGAACATGAAAACAATATTTATTGCAGCTATTGCTGTACTGGTAATGATAAGCTTAGGCGCCATCGGTGCCGATCCACCCAAGAAAACCGACTCCAATGTATTTGGCGATGTCCAGTCGAATGGTGAACACATTCCGTTCGTGAATATTTTCATTGAGGGTACTTCATTTGGCACTACTACCGACAACACCGGCCACTACATCCTGATCAATCTTCCGATAGGCAGGCAAACGCTGGTTGCCAGCAGTGTTGGCTATAAAACCGAAAAGAAAACCATCACAGTGGAACTTGGAAAGTCACAGGAAGTCAATTTTGTGCTGGAAGAAGAACACATGATGCTCAACCAGGTGGTGGTTACCGGAACAAAAACCTTTAAACGGCAGACCGAATCACCGGTTATTGTCAATGTGCTCGACAGTAAATCGCTGAATGTGGTTCAGGCCAGCAACATTTCCGAAGGCTTGCGTTTCCAGCCCGGACTGCGTGTGGAAACCGATTGCCAGACGTGTAATTACACGCAGCTCCGTATGAATGGTCTGGGTGGTTCGTATTCCCAAATCCTGATTAATGGACGGCCGATTTTTAGTCCGCTTACAGGTTTATACGGCATGGAGCAAATACCAGCCAATATGGTCGAGCGTATAGAAGTGGTTCGTGGCGGAGGTTCGGCGCTTTACGGATCGAGCGCCATTGGCGGAACGGTGAATATCATCACACGCATTCCAAACGAAAGCAGTTATGATTTCAGCACATTAACGCAAAGTACCAATGGCGCCGGAACAGATAATATGTTGAGCGGAAATCTGACTATGCTTACTCACAAGCATAATGCGGGGGCTGCCATTTTTGTAAACCGGCGTCACCGTGAGGCTTACGATCATAATGGCGATCATTTTTCTGAACTTCCGGAGCTTCGGAATAATTCTTTTGGCGCCAATTTGTTTTTCAAACCCGATTTGAACCAGAAACTGGAAATTAATTTCAGTAGCCTGAATGAGTACCGTTATGGAGGTGAAATGACCACCAAACCTGCTTTTCTGGCCCAACAATCGGAAGAACGAACCCATCATGTCTTAATGGGAGGTGTGGATTATCAGGTCAATTTTAACGACGACAACAGCGCATTTATCGCCTATTTTGCAGGGCAGCAAACCGACCGGCTGCATTATACCGGTATTATTCCTTATGAAGCAGCAGCAAGGCTTATCCATATTAACAAACCACCCTATGGAACAACCGCCAATACGACCTTGCAGGGCGGCATCCAATTGAATCACCGCTTTCAGGATTTTATGGGAGGGATCAATGTGATGACTTTTGGAGCCGAATATATTTTTGACGATGTGCTCGACACTATTCCAGCCTACAACTACGAAATCAATCAGGAAACCAAAAACGTCGGGTTTTTTGCACAAAGCGACTGGGAGATCAACCCGCATCTTACCTTCCTTGCAGGCTTAAGGGCCGATAAACACAATCTGGTTGATAAGGTCATTCTCAGTCCGCGGTTTTCGTTTCTGTACCGATATCGTAACAGCACCCAATTTCGCCTCACCTGGGGAACCGGTTTCCGTGCCCCGCAGTCGTTCGACACCGATATGCACATCGCTTTTGCGGGTGGTGGTGTTTCCCGAATCACGCTCGATCCTGATTTAAAAGAAGAACGCTCGAACTCTTATAGCGCATCAGTCAATTACGACCGCCCTTCCGAGACTTTTATCGTGGGTTTTACGCTTGAAGGTTTTTATACCAAACTCAAAGATGTGTTTTATTTGCAGCCTGTGGCATCTGACGAGTTTGGCAGCCGCTTCGAAAAACGCAATGGACAGGGCGCTGCTGTAAAAGGTGGCACTTTCGAAATACGCGGCAATTACAACCGGATACTTCAGATTGAAGCCGGAATAACTGTTCAGCAAAGTTTGTACAACGAAGCGGTGGAGAATATTGCTGGATTAAAACCTATACGCGAATTTCTGCGTTCGCCGAACGAATACGGATATCTCACCTTAGCTTTCACCCCTGGCACAAAGTTTAATGCCTCAATCAGCAGCGTTTATACTGGCAGGATGTTTCTGGCACATTTGGCTGGCGCTCCTGAACAACCTGTTAACGAATACATGACATCGCCTTCGTTCACCGAGTTAAATGCAAAAGTTTCCTATACGTTCAACTTGCCATCGGTAGATTCTGGACTTGAAATTTTTGGAGGAGTAAAAAACCTGACCAATGCCTATCAATCGGATTTTGATTCAGGAAAAAACCGTGACAGTAATTATGTGTATGGACCCGGAATGCCACGTTCGGTTTATTTGGGCGTGAGGTTGAAGTCGTTTTAACAGAATTTGTCAGACTTGGCCTTAAAATTGTTATTTTTGCGTTCAGTTATTAAATTCCAATAAATCTGGCAGGATGGACAAATTTGGCGTAAAGAAAAAAGGTTTTTCACTGGGCGAAACCGATAAGGATAGAAGGAACAATCTGATCATTATTATTTTGTCGGTATTACTGATCATCATAGTCTCAGTTTTCATTTTACAGCACAATGAAAATAAAAAGATTTTGGAGGCGTTGAATCTGGAAAAGAAGGCGATTCAAACAGAATTATCAACAATGATGACCAACTATGATTCAATTCACACCAATAATGTGGCGCTTCAGTCTGAATTAGTTGGAGCACAAACCAAAGTGAAGGACTTGCTTGATGAAGTGGAACAGGTTAAGAAAGTAAGTTACAGCCAGATTGCCCAGTATCGTCTGGAAGTCTCAACAATGCGCAACATCATGAAAAATTACATCATTCAGGTTGATTCACTTAACCGCCGGAATGAAAAACTGATGGCCGAAAACGTACAGGTTAAAGAAGAATTTGCGCAGTCGGAGTCGAAGAATCTGGTGCTTGAAAAGGAAAAGGAACACCTTCAGGAAAAAATAAAAATGGCTGCACAACTTGAAGCTACTAATTTGATTGCTGTTGGAATTAATGCCCGCGGAAAAGATGCCGAAAGCGCCCGTCGGGCCGAACAAATAAGGGTAAGTTTTGTGTTGAGCAAAAATGTTACAGCTCCCCGGGGTAACAAAATGATCTATGTCCGGATCCAGAAACCCAATCAGGTTTTGTTTCAACAGTCACCCGACGATTTGTTCGAATTTGAGGACTTGAAAATTCCATATTCAGCCAAACGTGAAGTGACCTACGAAGGAAATGCATTACCTGTAAATATTTTTTGGGATAATCAGGGCGCTGAATTCATGGAAGGAGAATATACGGTGGATGTGTTTGCCGATGGAAACAACATCGGAACTACCCAATGTGTGATGAAACGATAAAGCAAGTTTGCAGTCGCAGTTTTCAGTCTCAGTTACCACCAATGTAAGAGCATCTGAACACTGAGACTGATCACTGAACACTCTATTTGTAAGTCATCAGCTTGCTCAAATACTTACCGATAATATCGAATTCGAGATTGACCGTTGTGCCAACTTCAAAGGTATGGAAATTCGTCTCGTAATAGGTGTAAGGAATAATGGCTACCTGAAATGAATTGTCTTTTGAGTTCACTACCGTCAGGCTGACGCCATTCACAGTTACCGAGCCTTTCTCAACCGTCATATAGCCTTTCTGCGCCATTTCTTTGTCGAACGGATATTCGAAAGTGAAATACCAGCTTCCGTCGGCTTCTTCAACATGGGTGCAGGTGGCAGTCTGGTCCACGTGTCCCTGAACGATGTGCCCGTCCAGACGGCCATTCATCATCATGCTGCGTTCCAGATTGACTTTACTTTCGGGAACTAACTTTCCCAGATTGGTTTTCAGCAAAGTTTCTTTTATAGCGGTAACTGTATAGGTTTGAGATTTGCGGTCAATTTTCACTACAGTTAAACAAACTCCGTTGTGCGAAAGGCTTTGGTCAACTTTTAACTCATCAACAAACGAGCAGGTGAGCGTAAAATGTACATTTTCCTGATCTTTTTCAATGGCAATCACTTTGCCGGCTTCTTCTACTATTCCTGAAAACATGGTCGCTTGATTTAAAATTTGGCTACGAAGTTACAAGTTTCGGATGGAGTGGCAAATAGGATTTGTCAGGTTAATAGGGTAGTGGTGATTTGAGTTGAAAAAATTGTATTTTTAGAAATCCACATTTTTTACAAAGAACAACCATGAGCAAAAAAATCATTTCCTTATTGGCTGGCCTGTTTTTCGCAGTTTCACTACATTTGCAGGCACAGGAAAACATCCCTTCTCCTGAAAGCTTTTTCGGTTTTAATCCAGGGACCGACCGCGAGTTGTTTAACTATCAATCATTAATCAGTTACCTTAAGAAAGTTGATGAAGCTTCATCAAGGGCGAAAATGATTGAAATCGGTGAGTCGCCAATGGGTAAAAAAATGTACCTCTTTTTCCTTTCGTCCGAAGAGAATATCAAAAATCTGGATCGCCTTAAAGAAATAAACCAGAAACTGGCGCTGGACACCAAACTCAGCGAAACTGAAATAAAATCGCTGACCGACGAAGGAAAAGTATTCATTCTGGCAACCCTTTCCATGCATTCTACCGAAGTGGGCCCATCGCAATCGGCGCCATTAATTGCATATGAAGTAGCCACCAGCTCAGACAAAGAGCTGCTTACGTGGCTCGACGATGTGGTTTATATGATCGTACCATGCCACAATCCCGACGGCATGGATATGGTGGTTGATTTTTACAAATCTGCCAAAGGAACCAAATACGAGGGAGGAAACATGCCCAACGTGTATCACAAATATGTTGGCCACGATAACAACCGCGATTTCGTGACCCTTACCCAAAAGGACACCAAAGTAATTTCTGAAATATATACCAAAACCTGGATGCCACAGGTGATGGTCGAAAAACACCAGATGGGCCCTGATGGCCCCCGATATTTTGTACCGCCCATGCACGATCCAATTGCTGAGAATATTGATGAAAAGATATGGAACTGGACCTGGATTTTTGGATCAAACATGGCCAAAGATATGGCTGCAAAAGGACAGGCAGGAGTCTCACAGCATTATCTGTTTGACGATTACTGGCCTGGATCAACCGAAACTGCACTGTGGAAAAACGTGATTGGCCTGCTTACCGAATGTGCCAGTGCGCAGATTGCAAAACCCATTTATATCGAGAAAAGTGAACTGATCGCTACCGGAAAAGGTTTAGGGGAATACAAAAAAAGTATCAACATGCCCCTTCCATGGGAAGGTGGCTGGTGGCGGCTTTCGGATATCGTTAATTACGAAATGGCCTCTACCTGGTCGCTTATTAAAACCGGTTCAAAATATCGTTCCGACATCCTGAAACTGAGAAACGAAATGGCCTGTTCCGAAACTTCAAAGGGATTAACAGAGTCGCCGGCATACTTCATCCTGCCGAAAACACAGCACGACGAAAGTAGCCTGGTCGAATTGCTGTCGCTACTCGACGAGCACCATATTTCGGTTTATCAAACAGGAACGAAACTGGATAACAAAGGCCAGATAATTTATCAGGGCGATTATGTAGTTCCTCTGTCGCAGCCTTTCCGGGCTTTTATCAAAGAAATCCTGGAACCACAGAAATTTCCGGCGCGTCATTATACGCCTGGTGGCGAACTGATCAAACCTTATGATATCGCAAGCTGGTCGCTTCCGTTGCACAAAGGCGTAAAATCTTTTGAAATTGAAAAAGTTTCCGATCTGCTCGACAAAACGCTGGTGAAAGTAGCTTTTCCATTAAAGATGGAAGCATCGCACGGCGACAATGCTAAAGCTATTGCCTTTCCGGCAAAAAGAAACGAAAGCTATAAGCTTGTATTTAAAGCTATGGCTGAAGGATTCAGGGTTTTGCACCTCGATACTCAAACTTTAGTTAATGGTAACCAACTCGAACCCGGCGATTTTATTATTCAGCCGAAAGAAAAGGAAGCAAGTCGTTTTCATGAAATGCTGGCCGGACTCACCACTTCACCAATCATGCTTAGCGAAGTACCCGCTTCAGGAGTAAAGGAACTGAAAATGCCTTCGATAGCGCTCATAGAAACTAATTTCCATGATATGGATGCAGGTTGGACGCGCTTTGTGCTCGACAGTTATGCCATTCCTTTTAAAATATTGAAGCCTGCCGATGTGAAAACCAATGATCTTGGTGCTTATGATGTGATTGTATTTCCAAATAACAACAGCGACGTGCTTCTGGAAGGGAAATCGAAAACTAAAGAAGGCGAATACCGGCTACCTCCATCCGACCCTAAATACATCAAGGGAATGGAAGCTGAAGGACTTCAGAATCTGATGAAATTTGTGAACGAAGGCGGCACCGTGCTGAGTTGGGGCGAATCAACCGGGTTATTCATGAAGCCATTGAGCCTTAAAATTTCGGAAAAAGAAAAAGAAGAATTTAAGTTGCCAGTGAGCGATATTTCAGATGCCCTGAGCAAACAAGGCCTGAATTGTCCTGGCTCGCTGCTCAAGGTAAATTTGGTCAAAAACCATCCCCTTACCTTTGGGATGCCCGATAACATTGGTGTTTTTTCGCGTGGCAAACCGGTTTTCACTACATCAGTTCCTTATTTTGACATCGATCGCAGGGTGCTGGGCACTTATCCTGAAGACGAAAAGATCCTTTTAAGTGGGTATGCCGAAAATGAAGAACTTCTGCAAGGAAAATCGGCCATTGTTTGGATAAAAAAAGGCAAAGGCCAATTAGTACTTTACGGATTCAATCCACAGTTCAGGGCATCAACTTCAGGCACTTTTAAGTTGCTGTTTAATGGGTTACTCCTGAAATAGGAAAAAATCATGGTATTTCCTGGCTCCCTAATAGCTGAAAATTCCATGCAGGATAGTGTTTCAAAATTTTAACAAACATTCAGAATATGACAACTGTAAAAACCACGTATTTAGGCAATTTGCGCACCGAAAACATTCATGTGCAATCGGGCAGTAAGATTGTTACCGACGCACCTACCGATAATCGCGGAAAAGGAGAAGGTTTCTCTCCGACCGATCTTCTGGCAACCGCTTTAGGCAATTGCATCATGACGATTATGGGTATCAAAGCCATGGATAACGGAATTGATCTGGTTGGCACCGAAATCGAAATCACCAAAATCATGGCCAGCGATCCGCGCCGTGTTGCCGAAGTTGTTATGGAATTCACCTTCCCGAAGAAAGGTTACACGGAAGAAGAAAAGCGACTGATCGAAAGTGTGGCGGGTATCAGCCCGGTTCCATTGAGTGTTCATCCGGATTTGAAACAGACGATTAAGTTTAACTGGTAGTCTATTCTGTTGTAAACGACAGGTCTTTACCTTCAGCCCTTGCTTGTCTAACCATTTTCTGGTATTCTTCAGGAATAGTGTTTAAAGGAACAATAAGCCCATTGACCATTACCATTTCTGCGAATGGATTACCTACCTGTATCCTTCTTGTAGAAAATTCTTTGTCCCAGATGCTAAGTTTGAGTAAGTCCCGAATCTGTTTTGATTTAGCTCCGCTTGTTGATTTACCGGTGCCAAAAAAGTTATTTATTTCATCAATAGTCACATACGGTTCAAATGATTTGTCAAACAAGAAGTTTATTGTTCCCAGTGCATGAATAACTGCCGCTGCCCAGACTTCGGGTTTTCCGGTTTCAAAAGGTACATTTCTTTTACGTCCAAGTTTTTGCATCAAACGTTTCGAGAGTTCAAAATACTCTTCGTTTAGTTTTTGGGTGCAAAACTCTCCAATCAGATCAATAATCTGTTGTTGCCGTTGTTGAATTTGCTGTTTATCCATTTGCTGTTATTTTAGTTTCCTGAGTCGTTTTAGTTTCATGAAACATTTTGCTGTTGCGTTATTGTCCAGCGCAGCATTATGTGCCTTTTCAAAAGATAGAAAATCCTGTAATACTATTGAAGCGGTTGACCTTCAAAAAGGGCTATTTCAGGTGAAATGCCATGAATCCTTTCTACATCAACCGGGATTGTATCCGGCTATATCTCATCAGGAATTTCACTAATAGGCCTGATTTGGATATTCCGGTAAAAGATCTCTGCACCCTCCGATTGCAATTGAATCTTTCCTTTCGACAGATGCACTTCTTTTCCATTTACGATGTAGCGTAAATTATTGGCACGCAGGTTAATCTTTCCATTTACAACATGCATGCTTTTATTACCCACTGTATAAACTTCCATTACATTCCATTCCCCATGGGGCTTTTCATGATCCAGGTCCTTCACACAATAACTTTTTTCCTGATTGAAGGTAACCAATTCCGCTCCTTTCAGATAATGAAAACGTTTGTCCGTTGATTCCCTGACTGCCGGAATATCAGCAAGAGTTGTGTCCACGCAAATAAAATCTCCACAGGCTTCTTTCATTACCTGGCATTCCAGAGATTTCATCCATACTCCGCCCCAGGCACCCTCCTTGCCTATGGAATGGTAGAGAATCCCACTGTCCATCGGCTCATTTTCCCGTGGAGGAAATTTCTTGCTTCCCCATTTGAATTCCAGGCGCAGATGATAGTTTTCATATTCTTTTTCGGTGACAAGTATCCCGAAAACCTCGCCAGATATCCGGATGACTTTTTGTCCGTTTTCTTCAACTATGGTAAAAACATGAAGAGGATCTTTGTTGATACCAATTGGTTCCAGATATTTGCCTTTTTCATCACGTGTCATTCCTTCAACTACAGATGTTGGTTCGGGTCTGCTTTGGTAAGTGTACCATCCGGTAAGGTCATTCCCGTTAAACAGGCTCTCCCAGGCATATTTCGCTTTCCCTTTCTGGGCAGGCTGACAGGAAAGCAATAAAAATAGGGCAAACAAAAAAGTCAGGTTAAATCGTGGCATAGTAAAATAGTAAATTGGTTAAAATTAGCAGACGAATATAGGTAGCCGAACCCGGAATTACAAATTAATACATTATTTAACAGCCGTGGCAAAACTTCATTATTCTTTTGCAAAATCCATTCTAACCTTTATCTTCGTACTCCGATAACACGAATTTTTAAAAAAGTAACACATGTCGGTTTCCCGTTTTGGCGTTTCATTGGAAGAAGAGCTGCTCACAGCCCTTGATCAATATGTAACTGAAAACAATTTTTCGAACCGGTCGCAGGCTATCCGCTACCTGATTGAGAAAAACCTGGTGGAGCAAAAATGGAAATGCGACAACATGGTTGCAGGCGCCATGGTGATGGTTTACAGCAGCCAGAAACCTGAAATCAGGACCCATTCAGCCGAGCTCCAACTTCAATACCGCGATGTAGTGATTGGCGTACAGCAATTTAACCTGAGCGAACAAAATTGCATGGAGATTATTGCTGTAAAAGGCGCATCACGCCGGTTGACCGAGCTTTCTGATAAGCTGATTGGGATAAAAGGCATTCAGCACGGCAAATTGATTATGAGTAAAACGGAATAATTTTTTTGCCGTGTCGGTAACACGAAACAGATCAAAAGTAACAAGTATCCATTTTTATATGAACGATCTTAGTCCTGCATTAAACGAAAAACTCCATTTGCTTGAAAACTGGTACAGGCAACGAAAAGGCTCACTGGTGGCTTTTTCAGGAGGAATAGATTCAACCCTGGTGCTCTTTCTGTCCCGTAAATTTCAGGGTCGCGATAGTGCAATTGGTGTAATTTCAAATTCCGAAAGTCTGAAAAGCAGAGATTTCAAACTGGCTCAATCTTTCTGCAAAGAATTTGACATTCAACTCAGAATAATTAAAACCGATGAACTTAACGATTCCAATTACAACCAAAATCCGATCAACCGTTGTTTTTTTTGTAAGGATCACCTGTTTCACGACCTTCAGGAAATGAAAAAAGAATTCCCGGGATTTGAAGTTCTGAGCGGCACCAATTACGACGATCTGGGCGACTATCGGCCCGGTATTGATGCGGCACAAAAAAATCTGGTAATCTCACCGTTAGTTGATTGTAAAGTTACCAAAGATGAAATCCGGGAGATTGCCAAACATTTCAGTCTGCCCAACTGGAACAAACCTGCCAGTCCCTGCCTGAGTTCGCGTATTCCGTATAACCAGGCTGTTACGTTCGAAAAGCTGAAACAAATTGAAGCGGCCGAAGATCTTTTGAACGGCCACGGCTTTGAAGATGTGCGGGTTCGTCATTTTGGAACCTTTGGCAAAATTGAAGTTCAGAAAGAAGATATGGATAAACTTCTTTCAATTAAAGACAAGATAATAAGTGAAATCAAAAACCTTGGATTTGCCCGGGTTGAAATTGATGAAGAAGGTTTGGTTTCAGGAAAAATGAACCGGGTGATCAATAAAATTTAAATGGATCCGCAAATGTGCCTAAGCTTAAAGTCATTTCATTGTCATTTGGTGGTCATTAAATTGCCATGGAGCGACAAAAAACAACAGAATGACTATGAATGACTACCATTGACTGCAACAAAAGGCTCAATTGTAAATAAACGGAAAGTCATTAAATCTAACAACCTACAAAAACTGAATATGAAAATACTCTATTACGATTGTTTTGCCGGGATTAGCGGAGATATGAACCTGGGCGCCCTGATTGATTTAGGTGTTGACCCCGACTTTTTAATTACGGAACTTCAAAAATTAAATATTAAGGGATTTCATCTCGAAATTCAGAAAGATATCCGTAGAGGAATTTCAGGAACCAAAGCAACCGTGGTCATTGAAAATCCGGATAACGAAAAGCACCGCCATTTACGGCACGTCGAGGAACTGATCAATCAGAGCAGTCTTTCGCCGGAAGTCAAAACCCTGTCGCTAAAAATTTTCGACCTGATTGCTGAAGCCGAAGCCAAAGTTCACAACATCAGTAAACAAGCGGTTCACTTTCATGAAGTTGGAGCGCTGGATTCCATTGCCGACATTGTTGGCGCTGCCATTTGTCTGGACTATCTGAAAGTGGACAAAGTCATGTCTTCTCCCATCCAGTTGGGTGGCGGAATGGTGAAATGCGCGCATGGCATTATGCCTGTTCCGGCCCCGGCGACCGCTTTAATTGTTCAGAATGTGCCTGTTAAAACCGGGCTGGTGCAACATGAAGCAACCACACCTACCGGCGCTGCGATTCTTGTTGCTACGGTGGATGAATTCACTGAGCAGATTAATTTTCAAATTCAGAAAACCGCTTACGGAATCGGGCAGCGCGATATTTCGGAAGTTCCCAATGTATTGAGGGTTTACCTTTCGGAAAGCAACAAAACACCCGACAACACAAGGCTTGAAGAAGCATGGATGCTCGAGTGTAACATTGACGACATGAACCCGGAGTGGTACGACCATCTTTTCGGAAAACTCTTTGAGGCAGGTGCAAACGATGTGTTTCTGACACCGATCATCATGAAAAAGTCCAGGCCTGCCAATATGCTTTCAGTTCTATGCAGCAAAAATATCGCTCCTGAAATGAAGTCAATTATCTTCAACAACAGCACCACCATTGGACTGAGGGAATATGAAGTTTCAAAAACTGTTCTTGAACGTCAGGAAAAAGAAATCGAAACTGAGTTAGGAAAAGTAAGGGTAAAATGCAGCTATTTTCAGGGGAAGGAAATTCGGTTCAAACCAGAATTTGAAGACCTGAAAAAACTGGCCGATCAGCATGGACTCAGCATAAATGAAGTGGAAAAAATCATCAATAAAAATCGTTGATATGGATATTCGTGACATCCTCGAAAAATACAAAGATGGCGAAATAGAGCTGGTTGAAGCCCTGTCTCACTTTACCAAACGGGGAATTGAGGAAATGGGATTTGCTACTATTGATACCGACCGTTTGCACCGTACGGGCTTACCGGAGGTGATTTATGCATCAGGAAAAACAACCGAACAAGTCAAACTGATTGCTGAAAGAATGTATAACAAAGGGATTGATATTTTGGCAACCCGTGCCAGCCAGGAAATATTCGAGGCAGTTAAAAGTGTTGTGCCCGATGCGGTTTATAATTCGTTGGCCCAAACAATTGTTTACAAGCATAGAAAAGAGATTTCGGGGAAAGGATATATCGCCGTTATTTCAGCTGGAACTTCTGATCTTCCGGTAGCCGAGGAGGCGGTTGAAACAGCACGGTTTCTCAACAATGAAGTGGTGCCTGTTTATGATGTCGGGGTTGCAGGTATTCACCGGCTTTTCAACAAATGGGAAGTAATCCGGAATGCAAGGGTGATTATCGTAGTTGCAGGCATGGAGGGAGCGTTGGCCAGCGTAGTGGGTGGTCTGGTTGATAAACCGGTAATTGGTGTACCGACAAGCATCGGATATGGAGCCAATTTCCAGGGATTATCAGCTTTGCTTTCTATGCTGAATAGTTGTGCTGCCGGTGTATCGGTTGTAAATATAGACAACGGCTTTGGTGCGGCCTGTCAGGCCTCTCTGATCAACAAATTATAGTTTCTATGATGAACGAGCTACTTCTGCTTTCTCTTACCGCTGCTTCTCTTGGGTTCATCCACACGGCATTGGGTCCCGACCATTATTTGCCTTTCATTGTACTGAGCAAAGCCCGGAACTGGAGTGTGCCAAAAACCATGTGGATCACTTTTATCTCAGGAGTGGGACATGTTGGAGGCTCGGTTGTAATTGGAATTGTCGGGATTGCATTGGGGATTAGCCTCAATAAACTAACATTTATCGAAGAATTCCGAGGCGATATGGTTGCCTTGTTGCTGATCGCCTTCGGCCTGATCTATTCGGTTTATGGCTTTTATAAATTCCTGAAAAATGGCGGGCATCATCATCTGCCAAACTTTCTGATACCCAAAAAGCTTCGTGAAATCAAGCATCAGGTTAGCCACGGATTAGAAGAAAAGGTGGATGAAACCAAATTAACCCCATGGGTGTTATTCATCATTTTTGTGTTTGGCCCGTGCGAAGTGTTAATTCCAATGTTATTCATTCCTGCAGTTCAAAGAAGTACTACCGGAATTGCTTCTGTTGCCCTTTTCTTTGGCATTGCCACGATAGCAACGATGATGTTCATTGTATATCTGGGGCATTTAGGTTCTTCATTCCTGAAATTCAAGTCCAAAGAAAAATATATGCACCTGATCGCTGGCCTTGTGATTCTGGGTGCAGGCTTGGGAATGCATTTTCTGGGCTTGTAAATATCTTGATAATCATCCTTCCAAACTCACGCTCACCCGCTCAATCTGTCCACCCATCGGCGGGTTCATTTTCGATATTTTCACCGTTACTTTTTGAATTTTATCCGGTTGATGATTCGCTGTGCCACATGTTCGAGTAAATTGGAGGGAATAGCCATTTCTTCCTTCACCACCAAATATGCTTTCTGGTAATCGGGTGTGTCTTCCAGTTGATCGGTTTGCCCGGCCTGGCTGAGGTCGGCTTTAATTTTCAGGTTCACCAGAAACCGGTTCCCGGTTACTTTTTCCACCTCATAATACCCGTGAAAAGCGTAAAACTCCATTCCTTCAATTTCAATCAAAGCCATAAGTATTTACCATTAGACTATTTACCATTTACTATTTTGTTTCACTCGGTGCCTTGATGGCTCTTCAGTCTTCGGTCTTCGGACTTCGGTCTCCCGACTTCGCCTGCAAAATTAATTTTATTGTGCCGGAAATCAATTCATTTTATACTTTTGTCGGTAATCTTAATGTGAAATACGATGAGCGAAAATGTGTCAGATAATGACAACGTGGTGAAATCGAATAATTTTATTCACCAGATTGTTGAAGAGGATATTTATGCCGGAAAAAATAATAGCCGTGTTCACACCAGGTTTCCCCCTGAACCAAATGGTTATTTGCATATTGGTCATGCCAAATCTATTTGCCTGAATTTTGGAACCGCTCAGAAATACAACGGATTGACCAACCTGCGTTTCGACGATACCAATCCTTCGAAAGAAGAAACCGAATATGTGGATTCCATCATGGAAGACGTACGCTGGCTTGGTTTTGACTGGGATGACCGGCTATATTATGCCTCAGATTATTTCGACCAGTTATTTGATTTTGCAGTTAAGCTCATCCATGAGGGGAAAGCATACATCGACGATCAGGATGCCGAAACCATCAGCATTCAAAAGGGAACACCAACCCGCCCGGGTACTGAAAGTCCTTTCAGGAACCGATCAGTGGAAGAAAACCTCGATTTGTTTTTGCGCATGAAAGCCGGTGAATTCAATGAAGGCGACAGGGTTTTGCGTGCCAGAATTGATATGTCGTCGCCCAATATGCACATGCGCGACCCAATCCTGTACCGGATCATGAAAGCAACACATCATCGCACTGGTGACAAATGGTGCATCTATCCGATGTATGATTTTGCCCACGGACAATGCGACTACTGGGAAGGAATTACCCATTCGGTTTGCACTTTGGAATTTGAAGTTCATCGTCCGCTGTACGACTGGTTTATCGATCAGTTGAAAGATTCAGATTATCGTCCGCGACAAATCGAATTTGCCCGTCTGAACCTGAATTATACCGTGATGAGCAAGCGAAAACTGCTCGAATTAGTGAAAGACAATCATGTTACCGGTTGGGACGACCCGCGCATGCCTACTATTTGTGGACTTCGTCGTCGTGGTTATACTCCGGAATCGCTCCGGAATTTTGCCGATCGCATTGGTGTGACCAAAACAGATGGAGTGATTGATGTTGGCGTTCTGGAATTCAGCATCCGTGAAGACCTGAACAAACGGGCACAACGTGTAATGGGGGTAATGAATCCGCTGAAAGTGGTCATTACCAATTGTCCTGAAGGTGTGGTTGACCAGATGGAAGCCGTGAACAATCCTGAAGACGCTTCGATGGGAACACGACTGGTTCCTTTTACCTGTGAATTGTACATCGAACGCGAGGATTTTATGGAAGAACCACCAAAAAAATTCTTCCGCCTGTCGCCTGGAACCGAAGTTCGCCTGCGTTACGCTTATTTTATTACCTGTACCGATGTAATTAAGGATGCCAATGGCGAAATCACCGAAATACATTGTACATACGATGCGGCGTCCCGCGGAGGAAATTCGCCCGACGGACGCAAGGTAAAATCAACCATTCACTGGGTTTCAGCCACCGAAAATGTGGAAGCCGAAGTTCGCCTGTACGACCGCCTTTTTTCCGATGAGGAACCCGATGGCCACAAAGACATTGACTTTAAGGAATTCATGAACCACGATTCGCTTCAGGTTTTACCCAAATGCTACATCGAACCATTCGTGAAAGATGCCAAAGTGTTGGATCATTTTCAATTCGAACGTTTGGGTTATTTCAATGTTGACTCCGATTCAACTCCTGAAAAGCTTGTTTTCAACCGCACCGTTCAATTGAAAGATTCCTGGGCCAAAGTGCAGCAGAAATAAGATAAGAATTTACCAATGAAACAACTGTTCCTTTTTGCTTTTGTACTAAGTGTACTTTTCCAGTGGGGCTGTAGAAAAGATCCGAAAACAAATCCTGTTAACGAAACTGAAGATGCTTTTGAATTGGTATGGAGCGATGAATTCGACTACAATGGATTACCCGACAAGAATAAATGGAGTTATGACATTGGAGGAAGTGGCTGGGGTAATAGCGAAGCGCAATACTATACTGATTCGCGATTAAAAAACTCTGAAGTCAAGGATGGCTATTTGTACATCAATGCAATAAAGGAAGACTTTGGTGGAAAAAAATACACTTCAGCACGCTTGGTCACCCGAACAAAAGGAGACTGGTTATATGGAAAAATTGAAGTAAATGCCAAATTACCTGATGGCACTGGAATGTGGCCGGCAATCTGGATGTTGCCCACCGATTGGGCTTATGGCGGATGGCCTGAAAGCGGAGAGATTGACATCATGGAACATTTGGGATATATTCCGTATTTTATTGCTGCAACAGTTCAAACCAAATCTTACAATTTTATTCAGAACACACATAGGAACTCAATTATAGCAATACCAGACACTTATACAAAATTTCACAATTACATCATGGAATGGGAAACCGGTGAAATCCGTATTTATGTTGATTCAAAACTATATCTTACTTTCAAAAACGAAGGAGCAGGATTCCATGTCTGGCCTTTCGACAAACGATTTCACTTGCTGCTAAATGTTGCCATTGGTGGAACTTTTGGTGGCGCTCAAGGCATTGACGACAGCATTTTCCCGCGTTCAATGGTGATTGATTATGTCAGGGTTTACCAGAAAAAGTAAGAGCCAAAACTTAAATAGGGCTTAACTTTAATAGATTAAATCTCCGATAACCATTGCTTATAAATCATCGTACTACAAAATAACAATTTTTGGAAATGAGGCAGTGACTAAATATTGATCTTTATACAAGTCTTTCATAATTACTAAAAAGTGTGTGTTATGAATAATAGGTATAAAAAAATAGCAGAAGAGATTTTAGCATTGGCAGGAGTTCAGATTGACGGCAGTAATCCCTGGGATATCCGAATCCATAATGAAGAATTTTACCGAAGAGCAATTACCGAAGGTGAATTAAGCATCGGGGAATCCTATATGGATGCGTGGTGGGATGTTGAAAAAATGGATGAATTTCTCTGCAAAATTTTCAGGGCTCAATTGGATGAAAAAATTCGACGCAAGTTTTCGATTCTAATACGACTCTTTACTATCCGACTTTTCAATTTACAGTCGAAAAGCAGGGCATTTATGGTCGGCGAAAAGCATTATGACCTGGGGAATGATCTTTTTCAGAACATGCTCGATCGGCGAATGAATTATAGTTGCGGCTATTGGAAGGATGCCCTTACCCTGGATGAAGCCCAGGAAAACAAACTGGATTTAATTTGTCGCAAAATTTTCCTCAAGCCCGGAATGCGGGTGCTCGATATTGGATGTGGATGGGGCGCTTTTGGAAAATATGCAGCCGAAAAATACAAGGTTGAGGTGATCGGGATTACGGTCTCAAAAGAACAGGTCGTACTTGGGGAAAAATTATGCAAAGGACTTCCGGTTGAATTCAGGCTAATGGATTACCGCGATTTGAATGAAAAATTTGACCGGATAGTAAGCGTTGGAATGTTTGAACACGTTGGGCATAAGAATTACAGGACCTTTTTCGAAATTGCGAACAAATGCCTAGTTGATGACGGTTTATTTCTTCTTCATACGATTGGTCGTATCAAACCATTGGGAACAATCGATCCATGGACTCAAAAATATATTTTCCCAAATGCAATGCTTCCATCGGTCGAACAAATTGGGCGGGCCATTGAAAACCTTTTCGTGATGGAAGACTGGCACAATTTCGGAGCAGATTACGATAAAACACTCATGGTTTGGTATGAAAACTTTATAACCAATTGGGATAAAATCAAGAATCAGTATTCAGAACGTTTTTTCAGGATGTGGAAATTCTACCTGCTCTCTGTTGCCGCTTCATTCAGATCAAGACGGAACCAGTTATGGCAGGTCGTTCTATCAAAAAATGGAGTTCCGGGAGGTTATCAATCAATCAGGTAATGGTATTAGCAGTGGTCTGATATCCCGAAGTTATCAGATCAGTATAGAAATTCCCCTATCTTTATAACCGCAACTTATTCGCATTCGTATGCCTTTTTCATCTTTCGGACTATCGCCCGCTCTTTTAGAAGTTCTGGCTGCTCAAGACTTTAGTCAGCCGTATCCAATTCAGAAGGAAGCCATTCCTGCTGTCCTGAAGCGAAGGGATATTTTAGGCATTGCCCCAACCGGCTCGGGCAAAACAGCCAGTTATGTATTGCCAATTTTAAATAATCTGCAAGGCCAGTCGGTTACAAAAAACAGACATGCACGTGTTTTGGTGCTGGTTCCAACCCGGGAGCTGGCTTTACAGGTGCGCGATGTGTTCATTCAGTTTGGATCAGAACTTCCGGAACGCATAAAAACTATTGCCGTTTTTGGCGGAGTTTCCATTAATCCGCAAATGATCGGTTTGCAGGGTGTACAGGTTTTGGTCGCCACGCCCGGCCGTTTGCTGGAATTGGTCGGGTCGAATGCGGTGCATTTATCCGAAATCGATACGTTGGTGTTGGACGAAGCCGATAAAATGCTCAATCTAGGCTTTCAGGAAGAGATGAAACGTATTTTTGCACTCTTGCCTGAAAAGCACCAGAATCTTTTATTCTCGGCTACTTTGAGCGAAAAGCTTGCCGATATTAATCAGATAATCCTTCACAATCCGGTGGTAATAAAGATAGAACCACAGCGGGAAACTTTGGATCTGATAGAACAGACGGGCTATTTTGTTTCGCTGGAAAGAAAGGGTCCATTGTTACGTTACATCATAAAAAAGAACGATTTGAAACAGGTACTTGTTTTCACTTCATCTACTTTTCAGGCCGATAATGTGGCCGATAAACTCTGCAAGAACGGGATTGATGCCGTTTCCATCCACAGTAGGAAAAGCCAGGGATCCCGGTCGGAAGCTCTTCGGGAATTTAAAACTGGTAAACTTCGGGTGCTGGTAACCACCGATATGCTGGCCCGTGGTATAGATATTGAATTTTTACCTCATGTGATCAACTACGAATTGCCCCGTTCGCCCAAAGATTACATCCATCGCATCGGACGTACCGGTCGCGCAGAAAATCCAGGAGAAGCCATTTCTTTTGTTACTCCTGAAGATCAGCATCACTTTCGGATCATTCAGAAAAAAATGGGCAAATGGGTGACGATGATTGATAGCGCAAACATTGATATGAAAGGCTATTAATATACGGTCTATATTCTTAAGAAAGAAGTATTCCCACTCACATTAATCTTGTATTTCAATAAAATATTTTCTAAATTTAATCTGTCCTTGAGCAGGGTAACCGGCCCCGCATAAATCCGTTATACGGATGTCCGAAATCGATCCTGCTAAAAACCTAAACAATGGAGGATCATATTATGCAAACAAAAAGCTATTTTCCAACATTAATCTTTTTTATCATTCTTATCATTGGTATTGCCCTGGCGTATATTCTGTTTGGAGTTCAGGTCAGGACAGAAGGAATCTGGATGGTAATAATTTTCTTCCTGATTGCCCTCATTGTTTCATCCGCAATTAAGATTGCAGATCAGTGGGAAAAGGCAGTCGTATTGCGGTTGGGCAGTTTCCAGTCGCTTAGGGGTCCGGGACTCTTTTTCATTATTCCGGTCATCGACACCATACCTTACTGGATTGACATTCGTGTCATTACCTCTTCTTTTACTGCAGAAAAAACGCTTACCAAAGATACAGTACCCGTAGATGTAGATGCGGTGCTGTTTTGGAAAGTTTTGGATCCAAAGAAAGCAGCACTTGATGTTGCAGAATACAAAAGCGCTATCAGTTGGGCTTCCCAGACTGCCCTGCGTGATGTCATCGGCAAGACCATGCTCTCGGATATGTTGGAAGGCCGGGACAAGATCAGTAAAGAGCTCCAGGTAATTATTGATGAACGCACTGAACCATGGGGAGTCAATGTTATTTCAGTGGAGGTAAAGGATGTCCTGATACCTCATGGACTGGAGGATGCCATGTCGATGCAGGCCCAGGCAGAAAGGGAACGTCAGGCCAGGGTGATTCTTGGTGATTCTGAGCGACAAGTGGCACAGAAGTTTGAGGAAGCTGCCAGGTCCTATTCCAGCAATCCTACTGCACTTCATTTGAGGGCAATGAACATGCTTTATGAAGGATTGAAGACCAACTCCACCATTGTAATTGTTCCAAGCACTGCCTTGGAAAGCATGCAATTAGGAGGCCTTGCCGGTATAACCGCATTGACCCTGGGGGTAACTCCGGAAAGTCAAAAAAAAGAGAAGGAAAAAGAGAACGGCAAATCAAAAAAAGTCAATAAATGAAACCTGTTTTAAGTAATTCCGGATTTGGTCATATTACAGCCGAGGGCTTAAAGATCGACCATGACATCATTATTCTGCTTTCCGGAGAAATAAAAAAAAGAAAGAAAGAACTTTCAAAAGCTGTTTACGGCACATCACATATAATTTCGCTGGAAGAAGCAGAATATGTTTATCAGAATGGCGCTGAAAGGATCATCATCGGAGCTGGTCAGCAAGGAATGGTTAGTCTTTCGGACGAAGCGGCAGATTATTTCAAAAAAAAGAAATGCAGGATCGATTTGCATCCTACACCAAAAGCAATCGAAAAATGGAACAGTACCACAGAAGCAGTAATCGGTCTATTCCATGTAACATGCTGAACAGTTGTATTATTCAACATCTGTAGTTGATACAGACAGGAACTGGGATTATATAATTACCCTTCAAATAACTAAAACTGCGTTATGAATAATAAACACAAAAAACAAGTTTCAGGAGAAATAGTGAAATTTCCACTTCAATCTAAAATATCCAACATAATTTGGTGAACTGGATTCATCTTTGTAAATTAGGGAATGCTAATCTGTTAAATTCCCGATATGCTCATAAAAACCTTCGCCAGCGCCGTTCACGGCATTGATGCAACCTCAATTACTATCGAAACTGAAATTTCACAGGGTATTAAATTTTATATGGTTGGCCTGCCCGACAGTGCCGTAAAGGAAAGCCAGCAACGTATCGAATCGGCCATGCGGCTCAACAACTTTAAGTGGCCAAGGAAAAAAGTGGTGATTAATATGGCTCCGGCTGATATCCGAAAAGAAGGTTCTGCTTACGATTTGCCCCTGGCCATTGGTATTCTGGCTGCCAACGAACAAATAAAATCAGATAAGGTTTCCGGATTCCTGATGGTGGGCGAATTATCGCTCGATGGAACCCTGCAGCCTGTGAAGGGCGCTCTGCCTATTGCCATTAAAGCCCGGCAGGAAGGATTTGAAGGATTTATTCTTCCAAAAGAAAATGCCCGTGAAGCGGCTGTTGTGGATACCTTAAAAGTTTACGGAGTTGACAGTCTCAGTGAAGTGATCGGTTTTTTTAACGATGAAGTTGAACTGGAACAAGTCATTGTCAACACACGCGAAGAGTTTTTTTCGAAAGTAAATGAATGCGATGTGGACTTCTCCGACGTGAAAGGCCAGGAAAACGTAAAACGTGCGCTTGAAATTGCCGCTGCGGGTGGTCACAATATAATTATGATCGGTCCTCCAGGCGCCGGAAAGACTATGCTTGCGAAGAGAATACCTACGATACTTCCACCTTTCACCCTGCGCGAAGCCCTTGAAACCACTAAAATTCATTCGGTGGTTGGAAAAATTGACCGCAATACTTCTTTGATGACCCAGCGCCCTTTTCGAAGCCCACACCACACCATCAGCGATGTTGCTTTAGTCGGCGGTGGCGCTTTTCCACAACCGGGCGAAATCAGCCTGGCCCACAATGGCGTACTTTTTCTGGACGAACTTCCGGAGTTTAAACGTCAGGTGCTCGAAGTCATGCGCCAGCCTCTGGAAGACCGGACAATTACTATTTCGCGGGCCAAATTTTCGGTGGAATATCCGGCCAGTTTTATGCTGGTTACTTCCATGAATCCCTGTCCCTGCGGCTATTACAACCACCCGACCAAGGAATGCGTTTGCGGGCCGGGTGTGGTGGCCAAGTACCTCAATAAAATTTCGGGGCCGCTGCTCGACCGTATAGATATCCATTTGGAAGTTGTTCCTGTTCCTTTCAAGAAATTATCGGAACAAGTGGCAATCGAACCCAGCACTGCCATTCGCGAACGGGTAATTAAGGCCCGGGAAATTCAATCGCACCGGTTTGTTAAAAGTGAGGGGGTGTTTTGCAACGCCCAAATGTCGTCGAAAATGATTCGCCAGCATGTCGATCTGGACGAAGCCAGCAGCAGTTTGCTGAAAAATGCGATGGAAAAGCTTGGTTTGTCGGCCCGTGCATACGACCGTATCCTGAAGGTTTCGCGTACCATTGCTGATCTGGAAGGTAATGAACGGGTCGAAAGCCATCATTTATCGGAAGCCATCCAGTACAGGAGTTTGGATCGGGAAAATTGGGGAGGATGAGATCAATAGATGTTGCATTTTATTGACGGGGTGACTCAAAGTCACCCCGTCAATATCAGAATAACAACTTGAAATCGCAAATTGCGACATCAAGTTGGGGCGGTCGCCGAAAACCACCTTTTGTGTTTACCGAACACGGAGTATTAATGCTGTCAAGTATTTTAAACAGTGAAAGGGCGATTAAAGTAAACATCCAGATTATGCGGATTTTCACCAAAGTGCGTCAAATGTTTACCGATAATTTAAGTGTAAAACTTGAAATAGAAGAAATCAAAAAGAAACTGGCAAACCAGGACAAAAACATTGAACTGGTATTTAATTATCTGGACGAACTAATCGAAAAACAGGAGAATCCCAAGCCACAAAAACAGATCGGCTTTAAAAGGAATAATGGCTGATGGTTTCTTTTGGTGAGTTGCAAACGAGGAACCATTTATACCTTGTTGCATATGAGGGAGTCGGAGAAAAAAAGATGGATACATCTATTATTAGAAATTGAAAGAATAATACTTGCTCTTACGAATTCACAAAATGGGAACAGCTATAAAAGTTAATAATTCAGCAACTTATCATAAGCCCAAATTGTGGTTGAACTTGACAACATATTGTTTTTCATCCTTGCAAATTTGTCCTGACCGAGACATAATTTCATCTCATCAGCCTTTTTTTCAACAATTTGTTGGTACAGCTGAATAGTTCGATTTAATGTATAAAAACCTTTCGCATAATTAATCATTAAATTATCAGTTTCAATTAATAACTCTTCTTGGATTTTAACACACCTGTTCACAATTTCAGGTTTTGTTTCAACTTCAAGTACATATCCTTTAAAAAGACTAATTGGGTTGTCTTGTAAGATATCTTTAATCAATATATTTAATCCTTTTACTTTTTCACTCATTATCGAACCATAGTCAATTTGATACCCATTGGTTCTTAATGTTGTCTTTTCTTTCGTTAAAAGATTTATATAAGTATAATTAATAACAGGATAATAAGTGTCAAGTTTACTGAGAACCATTTCTGTAACATTGTTTTCAGTCCTGCCAAACAACTGAATTCTACCATCCCCTAAATGTTTTACGGGCATTATAAATGACTTCCCAAATTGGTTCATTTGTGCAGGAATACCTGGCATAGGATTTCGAGGTACAGCTATCATGTTTCCGTACCATCTGCCAGTAATTGGATCTGTAGAGAACTCTAATATTATAATCCAGTTACCAAATTGTGGCGTTTCATCGGGATTAAATCTTTCGAGATTCTCATAACGTTGCATCCAGCTTGGATGTGTTGACTTTTCAACATTAGTGCCAATTCCAGTAAGATTCCACATTTCTTCTTCAATAGTAAAGATATAGATGAAATTTTCAAGCGGTTGAAGACTATAACCAAGTTCTTTTAATTTTGTAAATGCCCAACTATCAGCTGCAATTTCCCATTCCCGGCTTTCAGCATTGTTATATGGATTCCGATTAAAATGTTTTAATTGATGGTGGGCAATTTCGTGTAAAATAATCCATTGAATTGCCGTACCTATTGTATAATCTGCAATTTCTTTTGATACGAAAATCGTAGCTTTATCGAGGTTTAATTTATCGATATCTACATCGAGATGAGGTGGCAATTTTTTTAATGAAATCGACTTTGCAATTATTTCACCATAATCTTGTCCTATTTTGAACATTGTTCCATCAGGAGGTCCCAGAATCATCAATCCCGCCAGGTCACATAAATTGTAACACCTTGCAACAAAAGAAACATCTATTTGAACAACAGGCAGGCCATCTTTATTTCGTTCAAATGCAACAGGTCCTGTATGCGAAGCCATGGGAGTCCGTATTTCTAATAGTTTAAGCCAAGATTTTAAGTTTGGATCCTTTTTATCTGCCAGAATTTCAAGATTTTTTGACGCAGGGAGTATTAGAGTATTCCTGAAAAATTGTATATCAAATGAGGTATATTGTTTTTGGCCTGAGTTCTGGCAATAACAACTATTATCTATTGAACAAATAAAAGTTAAAAGAAATAGCAGGAATAAATGCTTAGATTTTGTAACTAACTCGTATGGGATATTAGTGATAAACATAATATTGGAGATTTATAGTTAGACTAAGGATCATTATTATTATTTTGAGCTGAAGTTAAATTTCTGGTTTCTTCTTCCACCATTCTGGATAATGTATGATCAACTTTATCTTTTTCAAGTATCCATTTATATTCGTTTTGATCAAGCATGTTCATCAATGCCACTGGATTTTCTTTTAATATTTCCTTAAATCTTTGGTTCGTTCTTGTAAAAGGTTCTTGGTTTTCCTTTTTGGGCATTTCCCCAATTTGAATGCGAACATCATTATTTTCAAGCTTTTGATACTTGTGTTGTATTGCATAAATTGTGACCAATGATTTCAAAGCAGCATCTTTTGAACTCTGATCAAATAATCTGCTTGTTGTTCTTGTATTTCTTTCTGTGATCCCTGCTGTTAAATCTGAGTTAATTTGTTCATTATTAGATTTCACTGTAGCTTCCGTAATTTTATTTTCATATTCAGAAGGCGTAATTATAGCATAGATGATAATCGCTAATCCACAAATTGCAAACACTATCCCTGGTGAAGTAGTGTTTAAAGACCATTTACCACCTGTGATTTCTCCTTCAATTTTGGTTCGGCCCTCAACCCCCTTTACGAGCAATTTCTGACCTATAAAGCACAACGTTAATCCAGTTAGTAAATAAAAGATATCAAGCAATACAGCAGCAATAGTATGTATTAACATCTCATTCATTTTTATATATATTTAATTGGTAAAGAATAATTAATTTTCATCTAGGTTATATAAAAATTTTTGGTTATTACTAATTATACTCTGGAAATCACAAGAGAATTGTGCTATTGAAATTATAAATAAAGTTATAAAATAATTTTCCCTAATACAATGATTACTATTTCGTTTGAATATAAAAAAATCGGGATAAGATATAAATTTATAGCTATCTATAACATCATCATGGTTGGCTCTCCTGGTGCCGGAAAGACTATGCTGGCTAAACGAATTCCTACGTTACTTTCCCCCTTCGTGATGCATTGGAGACAACCAAAAATACATCTTGGTCTGCCCCTTGTTTGAGCGATAGCGTCATCGAGGGCTTGCTGGTTATGCCTTTGTAACGCACCCTACAATCAAATATCACTTCCATTTTTTGAACAAATACGATAGACAGGAGTTATATTATCTTATTTGGATATAAATTAACTGTCATGGAAAAACTAAATCTAAACCGCAGGAAATTTCTTACGGCCCTTTCGTTAGGCACAGCGCACGTTTTATTTTCGAATCCACTTTATGCAAGTTTAATTCAAAGTACTTCCTTAAATCCATTACAAAAAATTAAACTTGGAAGTTCTGGGATTGAAACTACTTTGCTTGGTGTTGGAACGGGTGTTCATGCTACCAACCGTGGTTCGTTTCTCACCAAACAGGAAAAGGATAAAAGCCTGGCATTGCTAAGGTATGCGTACGACAAAGGATTTCGCAACTTCGATTGTGCCGACACTTATGGAACCCATTGGATGATGGCTGAGGTTTTGCCTCACATGAAAAGGGAAGAGCTTACCATCACATCAAAAATCTGGGTTAGGAGCGGAGGAATTCCTGATAAGGAAAGACCTGATGCAAATATCGTTGTTGACCGTTTCCGGAAAGAATTGAATACTGATTATATAGATTTGGTCCAAATCCATTGTATGGTAGATGCTGATTGGACAGATTCCCAGAAAAGGCAAATGGATATTCTGGATAATTTGAAATCAAAGGGAATTATCAGGGCTCACGGTGTTTCGGTCCATTCGCTGGAAGCCATGAAAGCTGCGGTTAAAAGTCCGTGGGTAGATGTGATTCATGTTCGGATCAATCCGTATGGAATTGCCATGGACAAACCGGAGCCCGAAGAAGTGGTTAAGGTTATTAAGCAATTGCATGATTCGGGAAAAGGTGTGATCGGAATGAAAGTAATTGGAAATGGCGAATTGACCAATGAGAGTGAAAAAATAGATAACACTTTACGCTTTGTATTAGGTTTGAGAACCGTAAATATGATGATCGTCGGATTTGAAAATATAGAGCAAATTGACAATTACCTTGGACGTGTTGAGAAAGCGCTTGGCGAATTGAAACAAGGTTAAATCTTCTTTTGCCTTCTATTTCTACTAAGTTTGCCTTGATAAATAAGATTTTTTCTTATCGGACGGAATAGACACAGCCTTAAAAAAGCCTCAAAAATTATTGTAATTTGTTTTAATGTTGGCTATAACCAGCATTAAGCCTATAAATAGTGCTTAATGTTGGCAAAAACCAACAAAATATTAAAAATTAGTTTGAATTATTTTTCACTTCCAAAATAAATACTATATTTGTTGGGAAAAACCATCAGTAACTATTTAAAATCGAATTAATGATGGAAAATACCAACATCACATGGCGTGAATCAAGCGATGATGCCATACAGGCTATGATCGGCCAATTCATTCAACAATCACGTATCCGGCAAAACAAAAGTCAGCAACAGGTGGCAAATGCCGCCGGAATCAATCGGAGTACGCTTAGTCAAATCGAAAACGGGCGTGGAGGAACACTGCTATCATTGATCCAGATTTTGAGGGTGCTTGATCAGATATCTTTCCTTAAAGTTTTTCAGGTGGAAGAAAAGGCAAGCCCATTGTACCTTGCTAAGATGGAGATGAAAAAACGCAAGCGCAGCAGAAAAACAAACGATCCCAAATCTTATCCTTTACCCGACTGGTGATGATCGAAAACGCGTACATAAACATCTGGGACAAGCGGGTAGGCGCCATTCACTGGAATCAGGATCCGGGCATTGCCGATTTCGAGTTCGATCCCGCATTTCTTCAGGAACAGCTCGATGTGGCGCCGTTAAAAATGCCTGTTGACGCAGCCAGAGGAAGGATTTTTTCTTTTCCGGAACTGGCAGGAAGCTCCACCTATAAAGGCTTGCCCGGATTGTTGGCCGATGTTTTGCCCGACCGTTACGGAAATGCGTTGATTAACGCCTGGCTGGCCCGTGTTGGACGACCTTCAGGAAGTATGAACCCGGTTGAGATGCTTTGTTTTACCGGAAAACGCGGAATGGGAGCGCTGGAATTCGAGCCGGTAGTTCCGAAATCGGCCAATCAGGCAACGAAGGTGGAGATTGGCAGTCTGGCGGAAGTGGCTCAGCAAATTCTTTCAGGAAGACAGTTTTTCCAGACTGATCTTTCGCACGATGAGCAAAAAGCTCTTTCCGATATCCTGAAAATCGGAACTTCGGCTGGTGGGGCAAGGGCGAAGGCGGTAATTGCCTGGAATCCTGAAACAGGCGAAGCGCGATCGGGTCAGGCCGATGCTCCGGAAGGATTTTCGCAGTGGCTCCTGAAGTTCGATGGCGTTGATGACATCCAGTTCGGTACTACTTCAGGATACGGACGGGTTGAAATGGCCTATTACCTGATGGCTGTTGCTTGCGGAATTGAAATGATGGAGTGCCGCTTGTTTGAAGAAAACGGAAGGGCGCATTTTTTAACCCGCAGGTTTGATCGCTTGCCCAACAATGAAAAGCTGCATGTGCAAACATTTTGCGCCATGATGCACTACGACTTTAACGACATTTATTCATACAGCTACGAACAATTGTTCCAAACCATGCGCATGTTGCGGTTGACTTATCCGGAAGCCGAGCAGATGTACCGACGGATGGTTTTCAATGTGATGGCGCAAAATTGTGACGACCACACCAAAAATTTCGCATTTACCATGAATCGGTCGGGAGAATGGAAACTGGCTCCGGCTTACGACATGTGCCATGCTTATCGTCCCGGAAGCGCTTGGGTGAGCCAGCATTCGCTTAGCATCAATGGCAAACGGCAGGGAATTACGCGTGATGATTTACTGGAAGTTGGCCGTCAGATGAATGTCAAAAAGGCTCCGGCCATTGTCAGCCAGGTTTCGGAAGTCGTTGGAAAGTGGAACAGATTTGCCGAACAAACCAAAGTTGATTCCCAGCTTCGGGATGCCATAGAAAAAACAATGCTGATTATTTAGCTATCTTCGAGTGAAGGGGTGACTAAAAAGGCACCCCTTCACTAAAATATAACTGCCAATGCCCCACAATAACTATTTTCAGTTTAAACAATTCAGGATTATTCAGGAAAAATCGGCCATGAAAGTAGGCATGGACGGTGTGTTGCTTGGTTCATGGATTGATCCTTCAGGAGCAGAACGAATCTTGGACATTGGAACCGGCACCGGGCTTATTGCCTTGATGATGACGCAAAAAAACAATACGGCGCAAATTGATGCCATCGAAATTGATCCGGTGGCCTTTAATGAAGCGGTTCTGAATATTCAGCAATCGCCTTGGAGTGATCGGATTTGGGTTGAAAACTGCTCGTTTCAGGAATTTGCAGAACAGACCAATCGGAAATATGATTTGATTGTGAGTAATCCTCCTTTTTTTTCGAATGGGGTAAAAGCACCGCTGCAAATTCGCGCTCAGTCACGGCATTCCGATTCGTTACCCCTGGAAGTATTGATTTCAGGAGTTGCAACTATGTTGACTGAAAAGGGAAGAATAGCCTTGGTACTGCCGGTTGAATGCCTTCCGGAGATCGATCAACTGACCACTTTGAACAAGCTTTTTATTTCACGGTTATGCCGCGTAAGACCTAATCCACAAAAACCTGATTTCAGGATATTGATTGAATTGAGCCGTGAGGAATGCGTTACACAGGAAGAAATGCTGATGATTGAATTTGAAAAACATCATGATTATACTCCGGAGTATAAGGAATTAACCAGGGAGTTTTACCTGAAGTTTTAATCAAACCAAAAACATAAACGGATGGTAGGTTTTCTCCATCCGGATCGCAAACCGGTCAATGATTTCAGAATCCAGACTTGACACGTGCTCTTGTACAAGGGCAACTTTTTTTCCTTATTTTTTGTTGAAAAAAATCAAACAAAACCTGTTGACATAGGTTTCTTAACGAAAGCTTTAAAATAAAAGACAGTTGGGTCTGAATATTAAATTAATGATTATTTTTGCAGTCCAAAATTGATGTAGCCATGATGAGCCTAATTAAGCACGAAATAAAGATTGACGAAAGTTTTTACAAAGTTGAAGAGATCAGACAACTTACCCGGGAAACATTTTCGCTGATATTACCAAAAGCACGTTTTGCCTTTAAAGCCGGCCAGCACATTTCGCTGGGCATATATGGCGATTACCAAAGCAGGGAGTACTCGATTTACAGCGGAATTAAAGACGATCATCTGGAAGTGCTGGTTAAAGAAGTTAACAATGGTTATTTCACTCCCAAACTCAGGAAGCTAAAAGTTGGTGACCTGGTCGAAATTCATGGTCCATTCGGGAATTTCGGGATGGAACCGAAAGCTACCGAAACCGGAAAATTTGTATTTATTGCCAGTGGTACAGGCATTGCGCCGTTTCGCAGCATCGCCCGAACCTATCCTGAAATTGATTATGCCCTGATTCATGGTGTTCGCTATACAACTGAGGCTTACGACCGAAATGAATATCCCGGCGACCGTTATATACTTTGCTCAAGCCGCGACACGAAAGGAACTTATCACGGGCGGTTAACGGGGTACCTGAAAAATTGTACATTTGCAGCCGAAACGCAATTTTACCTTTGCGGTAACAGCGACATGATTTTTGATGCACTGGAAATTTTGAAGGAGATGGGTTTTGAACGCGATCAGATTCACTGCGAGGTTTATTTTTAGCCAGCAGCTGGCAGCTAGATGCTAGCGACTGGCCATTCGAAACAAAATCATTACTTAAATATGAAGTATCACCTGATTACATTGGGTTGCCAAATGAACCTTTCCGACAGTGAGCGGGTTAGTTCCGTGCTCGAGAGTATGGGCTATATGCATACCGAACATGAGGAAGAAGCAAATTTGCTTGGTATGCTGGCTTGCTCTGTCAGGCAAAAACCCATTGATAAGGTTTATAATAAAATTGCACAATGGAACAGATGGAAAAATAATCGAAACTTGGTGACTTTTGTTTCAGGTTGTATTTTACCTGCCGATAAGGAAAAATTCCTGAAATCGTTTGACCTTATTTTTCAGATGAGCGAGTTGGCTCAGTTGCCCGAAATGATTCGTGAATATGGTGTTGTAACACCTGCCGGACTGAAAACTCCCCAGCCAGTGATGCCCAAAAATGAACATATTTCAGAAATGTGGCATATTAAGCCCAAATATCAGTCAACATACGAAGCATTTGTGCCAATCCAGAATGGATGCGACAAGTTTTGCACCTTCTGTGCTGTTCCCTATACGCGTGGACGGGAAGTTTCACGGCCTTCGGGTGAAATTGTTGAGGAAGTTCGTCAGTTAGTGTGTCAGGGCTATAAATCAATTACGCTTTTAGGACAAAATGTAAATTCGTACGGACTCGACAAAAACGGCAGGGAAATCAATTTTACTGAATTGCTCCGGCAGATTGGCGAATATGGAAAAATTTCAGGAGAGGAATTTTGGGTATATTTCACTTCGCCGCATCCTCAGGACATGAACCGCGAGGTGATTGAAGTAATTGCCGCGTACGATTGCCTGGCCAGGCAAATTCACCTGCCCATGCAAAGCGGCGATGAGCATGTACTAATCAAGATGAACCGCCGTCATTCGATGGATAAATACCGCCGGATAGTGGCCGACATTCGCGAGTTGATTCCGCAGGCGACCTTATTTACCGATATTATTGTTGGTTTTTCGGGCGAAGGCGAAGCCGAATTTCAAAATACCTTAGCCGCGATGAACGAATTCAGGTTTAACATGGCTTATATAGCCATGTATTCACCACGGCCGGGAGCTGCCAGTTTCCGCTGGGAAAACGAAGTTGCACCCGATGATAAAAAAGATCGTTTGCACCGTTCCTCTGAAGTGTTGAAAATTCACTCACGCGAATACAATGAAACTTTGGTTGGCAAAACGATGCGTGTTTTGATTAATGGAACCGACCGCAAAACAGGCTTTTCGTCCGGACTTACCGAGGGAAAACTAATTGTCAGGCTCGATCGCCGCGACGATTCGCTAATGGGGAAAATCGTTGATGTTAAAATCACCTCAGCGGCAGATTTTTCTTTAAGTGGAAAGGAAGCCCCTCTAAATCTCCAAGCCTCATCCCCAACCCTTCTCCACAGGAGAAGGGAGCAGGGCAATGAAGATTCTGAGCATTTTATTCTTAATAGAATTCTGCATGTCAAAAAATAAATCTCCGCATACCGATTCCTTAAGCCCCCTCTCTGGGAGGGGGTTGGGGGAGGCTTCGGGGGAGGCTGTTGGCTTACGGGTTGCATTCAAAACCCTCGGCTGCCGGCTCAATCAATACGAAACCGACGCGTTGGTAACCGATTTTGATAAGGCCGGGTATCAACTTGTCAGTTTCGACGAATCGCCCGATGTGGTAGTGGTGAATACCTGCACGGTTACCAATCAAAGCGATCAAAAGTCACGGACAGTCATCAGTCAGGCTGCGCGGAAAAATAAAGATGCCGTGGTAGTTGTGACCGGCTGTATGGCCAATAATTTCAAGGAAAAGCTTGAAAGCCAGGATAACATCACTTTTGTGGTTGAAAACAACCGGAAGAGTTCGGTCCTTGCACTCGTTGATGCTCATTTCTCGGGCGAAATACTTCATCCCAATCAATTACCTCAGGATGTTTTCCGTTACGAGCCCGTTCAGAAAAGCCTGCATACCCGCAGTGCGGTTAAAATTCAGGATGGATGCGACAATTTCTGCACTTTTTGTATTATCCCAATGGTTCGCGGTCGGGCCGTGTCGCGACCGGTTGCAGATGTATTGGAAAGTGTACGAAAAACGATCGAAAACGGATTTAAAGAAATAGTGATTACCGGTGTCAACATTGGACGTTACGAAGACGGTGAAACGCGTTTTGAAGATCTTCTGGTGAAAATTCTCGATGTCCCGGGCGATTTTCGGGTGAGGATTTCGTCACTCGAACCCGATGGTTTTGGCGACCGTTTCGTTGAACTTTTCAGTCATCCGAAGTTGATGCCACACCTGCATTTGTGTCTTCAAAGCGGATCAGAGAAAACTCTTCTCCGGATGCGCCGGATGTACGATGTAGGGCAATTCCGAAAAACGATCCATCAGTTCCGGTCGTTTTATCCTGAATTTAATTTCACCACCGACATTATTGTTGGCTTCCCGGGCGAAACGGAAGAAGAATTTCATCAAACTATTGAAGCTGTGAAAGAATTTAATTTCAGCCATGTTCATACCTTCAAATACTCGGTCAGGAAAGGAACACGTGCCGAACGGCTTGAAAATCACGTTCCGGAGAAAATCAAAACCGCCCGTTCGTTGCAGATCAGGGAACTTTCAGAAGAAAATAAGCTCCGCTATTACCAAAGCCTGCTCGGTAAAATTCAGAATGTATTGGTTGAAAAAGCTACCAAAACCAAGGCTTCAGGCTACGGTGACTTATATGTTCCTGTCGAATTTCAGGGAAAAGACATTCAGAAAAATACGGTACATACCATAAAGCTGACAGGTTTCTCCGGTGAAGGTGAAAGGTTGGTTTTGGTAGGGGAATTGGTTGGACTTTGTGTTTAAATGAAATTGAACCCTGGAACAGGTTCCGTTTTCGTCTCATCATTTTCGTTTCCGTAGGTTTCACTTACAGCTATTGTTGTTGAATCCCTTCGGGATTTTGGTTGTGCCTTCCTCAGGTTTTTTAATATTAGTCTTTCAAAAGGCGATTCAAAGTAATAGCTAATGCCATAGTCGCTCAATTATTTCAATTTCATTTTGTCAGATCGGTTCGACAAAAGGAAATTTATTTGTCAGATGCATTCGACAAAATATAAATATATTGTAGGATTGATCTGGCAATAATATATTTAAATCTCTTTGGATCGCAGTAAAAACCTCATTCAGGCCATAAAAACTTTCATTACCGGTGAACCAACATCGCCTGTTATTGTCTTATAACTGGCAATATTATCTTTTATTAAATCAATGACCGATATAACTCACACGCACAGGTTGACGGAAACAAAAACAGTTAAAAATCAAGCTTTCGAATATCAACGGGTTCTTGCTGAATATCGCGATAAACTTGCTTTTGTCAGCTCTCACGGATCAATAGCTGCAGTTGAAAAACACAGGTCACGCGGAAAGTTGCTGGCCCGTGAACGTATCAATCTATTGGTTGATGAGAAAACTCCTTTTCTGGAACTTTCTTCGTTCGCAGCATACGATCAATATGAAAATGCATTCCCTTCTGCCGGTATTATTACCGGAATCGGAGTGGTTCATGGCCGTGAGTGCCTGATTATTGCCAACGATGCCACCGTGAAAGGAGGAACTTACATTCGCGAAACTATTAAAAAGCATGTTCGGGCGCAGGAAATTGCCCGTCAAAATAAGCTAATCTGCATTTATCTGGTTGATTCAGGAGGAATTTATCTTCCGGAACAGGCTCATGTTTTTCCTGACCGTTTCGATTTCGGACGGGTATTTTACAATCAGGCGCGTATGTCGGCCGAAGGAATTCCTCAGATTTCGGTGGTGATGGGTTCCTGCACAGCCGGTGGGGCTTACGTTCCGGCCATGAGCGACGAAACCATCATGGTGCGCAACCAGGGTACCATTTTTATTGGCGGCCCTCCATTGGTTTTGGCAGCAACCGGCGAAGAAGTAACTCCTGAAGAGTTGGGAGGCGCCGAAGTTCACACCAGTATTTCCGGGGTAGCCGATCATATTGCTGAAGATGATATTCATGCGCTGAAAATTTGCCGTAAAATAGTAGCCGGATTACCTGTGCCGGAGAAACAGAAACTTGATATTCAACCTGTAAAAGAGCCCCATTTTCCTTCAGAAGAATTGTATGGACTTCTGCCAACTGACCTGAAAAAGCCGATCAATGCTCATGCGATTATCGAGAGGCTGATAGATGAAAGCGAATTTCAGGAATTCAAGGCCAATTACGGAAAAACGCTGGTTACAGGTTTTGCCCGGATTTGGGGATTTCCAATTGGGATTATAGCCAACCAAAGTTTCCTGACTTCCGAAAGTTCACTGAAAGGCGCTCATTTCATTCAATTGTGTGTACAACGTAAAATTCCGCTGCTCTTTTTGCAGAATATTACCGGCTTCATCGTTGGCAAAAAATACGAACATCAGGGCATTGCCCGCGATGGGGCCAAGCTGATTAATGCTGTGGCAAACGCAACGGTTCCGAAGTTTACAGTCGTTATTGGCGGTTCGTTTGGAGCCGGAAATTACGCTATGGCTGGCCGTGCGTTCGATCCGCATTTCCTGTTCATGTGGCCGCATTCGCGAATTTCGGTGATGGGCGGTGAACAGGCTGCCGGAGTTCTGAAAAGCATTGGCAATAACGGTTCAGCCGACTTGCTGTTGAAACAGTTTAATGAGGAAAGTTCGGCTTATTACAGCTCATCCCGTTTATGGGACGATGGCATTATCGATCCGGCAGATACGCGAAAAGTGCTGGCAATGGCTATTTCAGTCTCGCTCAACCGACCATTTGGAGAGGCAGGATATGGGGTGTTTAGGATGTAACAAGCCCCTCTAAATCTCCCCGTAGGGGAGACTTTGGAGAAGTGAAGTCCCTAAAAGATTAATCATTTAAGAAAGTAACAAATGCAAAAAGATAAATCTATGCACAGCAATTCCTCAAGCCCCCTCTTTCGGAGGGGGTTGGGGGGAGGCTTTGTTGAATTACACATTGAAGAGCCGGTTGCGCGAATCATCCTGAACCGACCGGATTGTCACAATGCGTTAATCCTTGAAATGATTACGGAATTGAGTGATGTGCTGGATGAAATTTCAGGAATGGAAGAATTATTATTCGTGGTTCTCTCCGGAAATGGCCGCTCATTTTGTGCCGGAGTTGATCTAAACTGGTTTTCAGGAGCAGAAGAACGTTCACTTGAAGAGAATACAGCCCAATACAAACAGTTGGCCGATGTATTGCTCAAGTTATTTCAATTGCCACAGGTTACGATTGCAAATGTGCATGGTAACGTATTTGGTGGCGGCATCGGACTGATGGCTGCCTGCGATTTTGTTCTGGCCGAAGCAAATACCCGGTTCATGTTCAGCGAAGTGAAACTGGGGCTGCTTCCGGCCACCATTCTGCCTTTTGTCGCCAAACGATTGTCGGTTCAAAATCTCAGAAAATGGATTTTGACCGGAAACTTGTTTGTTGCTGATGAAGCTCATCGGATTGGTCTGGTTGAGGTTGTTTGCAATGATGGTCAACTGGAAAACACACTGTTGGAATTCATAGCATCATTTGATTTGGCTGCGCCTTCAGCAGTGAAAATGACAAAAAACATGATTAATCAGGTAGCTAACGGAAAAGTTGGGATGACTGATACTGAATTGACTGCAACTATTTTGGCTGAAGCTGTTTTATCTCCCAACGGACAGATTGGAATTCATGCGTTCCTCGAAAAGCGAAAAAAGCCCCTCTCCAACCTCTCCCCGAAGGGGAAAGGCTTAGGCAATACAGATTCTGAAAATCTGAACAAATAGGAACATGCCAAAATTCTTTCAACCCGAAAATGTACGAATCCCAGTATCTTTCACCCCTCCTTTGGAGGGGCAAGGGGGAGGCCGGGGGATTTTAATAGCCAACCGGGGCGAAATTGCTGTCCGGATTATTCGGGCGGCCAAAAAGAATGGCATTCGTTCGGTGGCAATTTATGCTGTTGATGATGCTGATTCAATGCATGTATCGCTGGCCGATGAGGCAGTTTTGCTTTCAGGAGAAACTTTGGCTGAAACTTATCTGAATCAGGAAAAGATTATTCAAATTGCTTTGGAATCAGAAGCTGATGCCATTCATCCCGGGTATGGATTTCTTTCTGAGAATGCCGGTTTTGCACAAAAAGTGGCCGATGCCGGATTGATTTTTATCGGTCCTTCTCCTGAAAATATATGGTTGATGGGTGAAAAAAATCAGGCTCTTGACTATGTCCGATCTCTTGGAATTCCTGTGTTGAAATCATTTCGGGGAACCATTAACGAAATTCTTCAGCATGCTCCTGAAATGGAATTTCCGGTCATAGTGAAAGCTTCGGGAGGAGGCGGTGGCAAAGGAATGGTGATTTGCAATTCGGTTGACGAATTGCTTCCAGCGCTTGAAAAGGCAGAAAGGCAGGCTATCAGTTATTTTGGCAACGGTGAGTTGTTTGTTGAAAAGTATTTGCCCCATGCACGACACATCGAGGTTCAGTTGATGGCCGATCATTATGGGAAGGTGCTCCATTTTTATGAACGCGAATGTTCGATTCAAAGACGTTTTCAGAAGATTATAGAAGAAGCCCCTTCGCCTGCTATTGATGAAAATTTAAGATCAGAAATGACTTCTGCAGCCATTCAGATTGCCCGATCGATGAATTACCGCAACGCAGGGACCATCGAGTTTTTGCTCGACGAAAATGGGCACTTCTATTTTTTGGAGATGAATACCCGGATTCAGGTAGAGCATCCGGTCACCGAAATGATTACCAAAATGGATTTGGTTTCGCTGCAATTGCTGGTTGCTGCCGGAAATCCATTACCGGTTGATCAGAAAGATATTCAGATTTCGGGACATGCCATCGAAGTGCGGCTTTGTGCCGAAGATGTGGAAAATAATTTTAAGCCATCATCCGGAAAACTTGCTCTTTGGAAAATTCCACAGAATGAGAATTCGCGGATTGAAACGTATGTAAAAGAAGGAATAACCGTTTCGCCAAATTACGATTCGCTGCTTGCAAAACTGATTGTCTGGGACGAAAACAGGACTTCGGCGCTTGGAAAAATGCAGAAGGTGCTTTCTGAAACTGCCATTTCAGGCGTTCATACCAACTTATCGCTTTTAAGCGGATTGATTGATAGTGATGCGATTCGGGGAAGCCATATTTACACCCGGTTTGTGGATGAAAACATGAATTTGATCAACCATCGAATTCAGGAAAAGAAAGAACAGGTGAGTAAGCATAATCTGGTAATTGCTTACCTGATTTTTCATTTTCAGCAAAAAAAAGATTCCGGAAATTCAGTTTGGAATCAGATTGGATTTTGGCGAATAATGCCTTTTGTTGAGGTTTTTGTCGTTGACGAAAAATACGAAAGCAGCATCAAATTGAATTCAGGCGATATGCTTTTCAGGATTAACGGCGGGGAATATCAGGTTTCGGTTATCCGGTTGAACGGTAATTTGCTCGAACTGGAAATCAATCAACAACATGAAACTTTTTATTGTCTGGAAGACGAAAAGCAAACACAAATTGCTTACCACGGATTTTCTTTTGAATTGCGAAGTAATTTGCTGATGAACGAGGTATTGCTTAATCGTAAAAACAGCATGCCGGAAATGATTTTTCAGAACCTTATTTGCGCCGATTTGTTTGGAAAGGTGTTGGAAATAAATATATGCGAAGGCGATGTTGTTCAATCCGGACAAATTTTACTGACATTGGAGTCAATGAAAACCGAAATTCATGTGCTTTGTCCGGTTGGGGCAAAGGTGAAAAAGGTTCATGTTAAGGAAGGAAATGCGGTTGTTGAAACGCAGTTGCTGGTTGAGCTGGATGAAAACTGATACGGGTTTCGTGTTACGAGTTTCGAGACAACCCGTAACACGAAACTATTGAAATTGTAACTTGGAACGATAAAGAATGAATGCACTATTGCTAGAAAAACATCATCAGATCAGGGAGGAAGTGAGGAAATTTGCGGAGCAGGTTGTCAAACCGGTGATTGATGATTTTGATGAGAAAGAGATTTTTCCAATAGAATTGGTTCGCGAAATGGGGAAAATCGGTGTGTTGGGAATGACTGCTCCCATGGAGTTTGGCGGGCTTGACAGCGATTACCTTTCGTATGTTATTGCCATTGAAGAGATGGCTCGTGTTGACAGTTCTATGGCGGCAACCCTTGCAGCACACAACTCTCTGGGCGTTGGGCCGATTGTTGAATTTGGAAACCAAAAGCAAAAAGAAACCTTCATACCTGCATTTTGCACAGGCGAAAAGCTCTGGGCATTCGGGCTGACCGAAGAAAATGCCGGATCCGATGCACAAGGCGTGGAAACTACTGCACAGATTTCAGGAAATGACTTTATTGTGAATGGCTCCAAAAAGTACATCACCAACGGAACTTCGGAAATTTCGGCTGGCATGACCACTTTGGCGCTCACTGGCGAAAAGGATGGCCGCAAAGAATTTACCGCTATCCTGATCGAAAAGGAACGTGAAGGTTTTACCCGCGAAACTATGAAAAACAAGCTGGTCTGGCGGGCAGCCGATAACGGGATGCTGTATTTCAATAATTGCCGCGTTCCGCTTGAAAATCAGTTGGGCGAACGAGGCTTTGGCTTTAAAATTATGCTGAAAACGCTGGATTCAGGTCGTTTGTCAATCGCTGCCATTGGGCTTGGATTGGCACAGGGTGCTTACGAAATGGCTAAAGCCTACGCCAAACACCGCAAGCAGTTTGGCAAGTCGCTTAGCGAATTTCAGGTCATCGCCTTTAAACTGGCTGACATGGCCATGAAAATTGAAAATGCGCGAAACTCGCTGTACAATGCATGCTGGCTGAAGGACAACGGATATTTGTATGCGCAGCAAGCCGCCATCTCGAAACTCTATTGTTCCGAAATTGCCCGTGAAGTGGCCGACGAGGCCGTTCAAATACTGGGTGGAGCAGGCTTGTTCAAAAATCGCGAATGGCCGATTGAACGGTTTTATCGCGACCAGCGATTGCTCCAGATTGGTGAAGGGACTTCTGAAATTTTAAGGATGGTGATTTCACGAAATATTTTGAAAGAGTAAAAAAGTTCGGAGTGAACTATAGTTCGGAGTGCCTAAAGTTAATCAGTATAAATATCGCAGCAAAAAAAACTGTAATTTGCAGGTTGTTTTGGCATTCATCATTCATCATTCAAAATTCAACATTTCCAATGGCTTCCGATCGCAAACTCGAACACATCAAGCTCGCGCTTGAATCTCAGACCAGATTGGCCGAACAGGATCTTCGTTTCAACTACGAACCCATGCTGTCAGCCCACCCTGAAAACCCGGATTTGAGCATCGAATTTCTGGGAAAAACAATGCGGACGCCCATCTGGGTTTCGAGCATGACTGGAGGTACAGGTGTGGCCCAAACGATCAACGCAAATATTGCCCGCGCATGCCGCGAATTTGGAATGGGAATGGGACTGGGATCGTGCCGCAAAATTCTTTTCGATAAAACCCATTGGGAAGATTTCGACTTTCGCGATGAAATTGGTGACCAGCCATTTTGGGCCAATCTAGGTATTGCTCAGGTCGAAGAATTGCTTACATCTAAAAATATTCAGGCAGTAATTGATTTGGTTGGCGAATTGCGTGCCGATGGATTGATTGTTCATGTCAATCCTTTGCAGGAATGGTTTCAGCCTGAAGGAAACCGGTTGAAACAATCGCCTCTTCAAACCATCAAAGAATTACTTGAACGGATTCAGGTAAAAATAATAGTGAAAGAAGTAGGACAGGGATTTGGCCCTGAAAGTTTACGCCAATTGCTTGCACTTCCGATTGAAGCCATCGAATTTGGCGCTTATGGCGGCACCAATTTCTCAAAACTGGAAATGCTGCGAGGCGACCAGCAAAAACTCGAAGCCAGTTTGCCTTTCGCGTTTGTAGGCCAGTCGGCCAGCCAGATGGTCGGTTCCGTCAATCATATCCTTAAAGAAAATCCGTATCCGGCTTGTCGGCAGTTGATCATTTCCGGAGGTATTCAAAATGCGCTCGATGGCTATTACCTGACTTCAAAATCCCAGTTGCCTTCTGTGTTCGGTATGGCTTCTGCTGTTTTGAAACATGCATCGGAAAGCTACGAATCGTTAGCCGGGTTTCTTGAAAATCAGGTTCAGGTACTCAGTCTGGCTAAAGCCTATTTAAAAATTAATCCCGATTATCATGGATGATTCCATTATTCAAGGATTTTCGAAATACTCCAAACAACAGCGAATCAATGTACTGATTCAAAGATACGGCTTTCAGGAAGATTTGGCAGATTGGCTGGGTTCCTTTGAAGCTTCCGATGAAACATTCCGAAAGATTATCAATGATCTGAGCGAAAATCCTGTTTCAAGTTTTCATCTTCCTTTTTCAATTGCTCCCAATTTTATGGTGAACGGTAAAAATCTGTTTTTTCCGTTGGTTTCCGAAGAGAGTTCGGTCGTGGCTGCATTGGCAAATGCTGCCGGATATTGGGCCCGACGCGGAGGCTTTCAGGCCGAAGTTCCGGGTACCGAAAAAAATGGACAAGTTCATTTCATCTGGAATGGAAATCCTGAGTACCTGCAATCACTTTTTCCTGAAATCAGGTCAAAACTATTGGCTGAAAGTGATTTTCTGACAACCAAAATGAAGGAGCGTGGCGGTGGAATTAAAGGAATTGATCTGAAATCATTACCACAAATACTACCCAACTATTATCAATTGGATGTGGGTTTTGAAACCTGTGACGCGATGGGCGCCAACTTTATCAATTCGTGCCTGGAACAGTTCGGTAAAAGCCTTAAGGAATATTTCAGGACCAGCGGAAAAGTCTCGGTCAACAATCGTGAATGCGAAATCATCATGGCTATTTTATCCAATTATACGCCTGAAAGTCGGGTTCGTGCCTGGGTTGAATGCCCGGTAACTGATTTGCTTGATGGAAAACTGCCTCAGGAATGTGAGATGTTTGCCCGGAAATTTGAGCAGGCGATCCGTATTTCGATGGCCGATGTTTCGAGGGCAGTGACTCATAATAAAGGCATTTTCAACGGTATAGATGCATTGGCAATAGCCACAGGAAATGATTTTCGTGCGATCGAAGCCTGCGGACATGCTTTTGCTGCACGGAACGGTCGTTATTCGGGTTTGACCAATGTGCAGGTTGAGGATGGAAAGTTCCGGTTCAGCATCGAACTGGCTTTGACGGCTGGTGTGGTTGGGGGTGTGACTGCGGTTCATCCGATGGCCAAACTGGCCATGAAAATTCTGGATAATCCTTCAGCCAAAGAGCTGATGATGTACCTGGCTGTAGCCGGACTGGCATCGAATTTTGGAGCGGTCAAAGCCCTGGTTTCGTTTGGTATCCAGCATGGCCACATGAAAATGCACCTGAGCAATATCTTAAATCAACTTCATATTCCGGAAGAAAGACGGGCAGAAATTCAGAATTATTTTCAGGATAAAACCGTGTCGTTTTCGGCCGTCGAAGGATATTGGTTAACCATTAAATAAATAAAATACTTCTCTGTGAAACTCTGTGAAAACTCCGTTAACTCTGTGGTTTATTTTTTTTACCACAGAGAACACAGAGAAAAACCACAGAGTTTCACGGAGTAAAAAAATGAAACTATTGTCTTCTCACTCAACATATCGCGCCAATGGCAAACTGCTACTAACCGGAGAATATTTGGTTCTTCACGGGGCGAAGGCTATAGCAGTGCCGTTAAATGTTGGGCAGCAAATGGTTGTTTCCAATACAAATTCATCCGATACGTTGCATTGGCTGGCTTTTTATAAGAATCAGGTTTGGTTCTCGTGTGAGTTGAATTCTGAAGATTTTTCTGTGCGAAATACAAGCCATCCGGAAAAATCGGAAGCGTTAAGTCAGATATTTAAAACCATTAAAAGCTTGAATCCTGAATTCGCGCTTAAGGCTGGATCGAAATTCGAAACGATATTGGAATCCAGTCCTGAGTGGGGTTTTGGCAGTAGTAGCACGTTGATCAGTTTGCTTTCGCAGTGGGCCGGAGTTGATCCGTTTAAACTGAATGAACTGGTTTTTAATGGCTCAGGTTTCGACATTGCCTGCGCCACTGCTGACGGACCGATTTTCTATGCTAAAAATAAACCGGTTCAACGCATTTCGCTGAATTATCCATTTGCCGATCAGTTGTTTCTGGTTTATTCGGGCAGAAAGAAAAGGACAGCGATTGAAGTCAATGCTTTTTTGAAAGAAAAAAAGGTTTCTGATCAAATGATTGATGAGATTTCGTTATTGACTGACGAATTTTCGGTTTGTCGTGATCAGGATGAATTCAACTTGTTGATTCGACTGCACGAACAACTTATCAGTAAAGTGATTGGACGGATATCGGTAAAACCGGAATATTTTGGTGATTTCAAGGGCGAAGTTAAATCACTGGGCGCCTGGGGTGGCGATTTTTTTCTGGTATCGTCAAATAAACTGACATTTGATGAAGTCAGGAAATATTTTGAAAAAAAAGGATTGATGACCGTGTTTAAATGGCACGATCTGATTTTAAAACGGCAACAACCATGACCGGCACAGCAAAACTTACATATTTTAGCCATTGGCGGTGTCCTTCGAATATTGCGCTGGTTAAATACTGGGGCAAACATGATTTTCAGAAACCCATGAACCCGTCGCTAAGTTTTGTGCTTCAGAATTCATTTACTGAAACATCGGTTGAGTTGAGTAAAGACAGCGACCAGAAAGTAGAATTTTACTTCGAAGGTGCGATCAGTAATTTCGGTGAGCGGATTAAAAAATACCTCATCCAACTATCCGGTCGCTTGCCGTGGGTAAGTAAATACAATTTCAGGATTCGCAGTCACAATAGTTTTCCACATTCGGCCGGAATTGCATCTTCAGCTTCTTCGTTTGGCGCGTTGGCTTTATGTCTGACCGAACTTGATTTCACATTGTCAGGAAAAGAAACTGGTAATCCTGATTTTTGGCAAAAAGCTTCTGAACTGGCACGCATGGGCAGTGGAAGCGCCTGCCGGTCGGTGTATCCGGGATTTTCAATCTGGGGAAAAACCCAGTTGTTTGAAACGTCAGGCGACGAATATGCTATTCCGGTTACAGAAGGAATCTCTCCGGTGTTTTCAGGTCTTCGTGATGCTATTTTGATGGTTGATTCGGGGACGAAGGAAGTGTCAAGTTCAGCCGGACACCAACTGATGACTGATCACATTTATCAGCGTTCGCGCATTGCCCAGGCGCACGAAAATATCAATGAACTTTATCTGAGCTTGCTCACAGGTGATCAGGAAAAATTCGTAGCTGTAGTTGAAAATGAAGCGTTGAGCTTACATGCGATGATGATGACTTCCAATCCTTCGTTTATTTTACTGAAACCGAATAGCCTGGAACTGATCAATAGAATCAGGCAGATTCGTGAAAAATCCGGAATACCAGTTTGTTTCACTATTGATGCCGGGCCAAATATTCATTTGCTTTATTTTCAGGAGAACGAATTGGAAGTGAGAACTTTTATTGAACGTGAACTACTTACATTTTGTGAGGATGGGAAGTGGATTGATGATGGGATAGGAATAGGACCGGAAGCCTCCCCCAAACCCCCTTCCAGACAAGCCTCCCCCGACCCCTCCGAAGGAGGGGAGTAAAAATCGGTACATGTAGATTATGGCTTTTTAAAATGGATTTTAATGAATAACTTACCTGAATCTTCAAGTTCAAACTCCCTTCCCCTTGGGGGAAGGGCTGGGGATGGGGCTTCTGTTCTTAACTCAAAACTCCTTCTCTTTGGCGAATACGGACTGATGTACGATGCGATGGCATTATCGGTCCCGTTCCCCAGGTTTTCGGGTTTTCTGGATTTTGATCCGGATTACTCTCATTTGGAAAGTACTGCCGGAATCCGAAAGTTTTATGAGTATCTGAAATCGGGCGATTCCTTTCAGAAGTTGCACTTTTCGTTTAATCTGGAAAGTCTGGGAAATGATCTTTCCAGAGGTTTGTTCTTCAATTCCAATATTCCGCAGCAATATGGTGTTGGCAGTTCAGGAGCATTGGTAGCGGCGCTTTTCAGCCGGTATGCAGCCACTTCTGTTCCAAAAGAGAAACTTACTCCTGAATTATTGAAAGCTGATTTTTCCTTGCTCGAAAGCTATTTCCACGGCCGTAGTTCCGGCCTCGATCCGCTGATTTCGTACCTGAACAGGCCGATTTTAATCAACGCTGAAAAGCAGATTGTTCCGCTTGATTTTGACTTGGGCAATTCGGACCTGGCAATCGCTTTGATTGATACCCAAACCACAGGTGCAACAGGCCCGCTGGTGCAGCATTTCATTGAACAATTCACTTTTCCTGAGTTTGAACTGGCTTTTGAAAGGCAGTTTATACCAGCCAACAATGGTTGTATCGAATCCTTACTGAAAGGTAATCATCAATACTTTTTTCTTTATCTGGAGCAGTTGATTCACTTTCAACTGCAGCATTTCAGGCGAATGATTCCTGGCAATTTCCAGGTATTTATTTCAGATGCGGTAGTCGAAAAGGTTTTTATTAAACTCCTGGGTTCGGGTGGTGGCGGCTTTTTGATTGCTTTCGCTGAAACAGAAATGATTCTGGATCGGTGGTCGGAAAAGGATGGGATTGAGTTATTGAAGGTGCTTAATTTTTAGCCATATACAGTCTGAATATCTGGTATTTATATGAAAAGTATTTTGTAACTTTAGCTTGATCGTGAAAAAGCATTTATGAAAGGAAAACCTCTTCTTCAGAAAATAATGGCATGGGTAGAACGATTCAACGACTATCCCGGATGTGACCGAAAAGAACTAACTGTCAAGGTACAAATGTGGGTCGGTACGGCTTATGCACTGCTTCATGTATTAATTTTGACACCTACTTTCCTGATTTTTGCACCTGAAGCGCTAAAAGTTCTTATCGGATACGGATATTTTCTTGCTATTGTCTTGATTACTTCTTTGTTTGTGACACCCTGGATAAAAAGGCAAATAAAATTGACATACTTCATTCAAATGATTATTTTATTGATGGGTACATTGATAACTATTTTACACTTAGGTGGCATTGCTACTTCGGGAGGATTGATTGTTGTTTGTCTGGCATTAATGCTTTGTACGGTTCCTTTACAGGATTCCAGAATTTCGCTTGCCAGTTTTCTCCTTTTTACTTTTATAGTGATCATATCCGGTCTATTCAGCTCTTTCTTTTCAGCACCGGCCTCACTAACGCCAAAGATCAATTCTATACTTTTCATGATCAACACTTTATCCATGTCAGGATTGGCGCTTTTTCTGATACTGAGCTTCATTGCCCAGCAGCGCAAGCTGGAACAACTGGAAGCCAATAAACTGAAAGAGCTGAACGAAGCCAAGAATAAGCTGTTCACCAACATTACCCACGAGTTTCGCACTCCCTTAACCATCATTCAGGGAATGACTAATCTGATTAAAACCAATCCGGAGGAATGGATGGAAAAAGGTACGGTAAAGATTGAGAATCAAACCCGAAATTTGCTGGCTTTGGTAAATCAAATGCTTGATCTTTCCAGATTGGAGGCAGGTGCAATGCCGCTTCATAGTTTTCAGTCTGATATAATCAGTTATCTGAAATATCTGTCCGGTTCATTTATCTCTCTGGCCCAAAAAAAGGACATCCAGTTGAATTTTTTGCCTGAAAACAGGCATTTCATGATGGATTTCGATCAGGAAAAAATCATGTACATTGTTTCGAACCTGCTGTCGAACGCGTTAAAATATACGCCTTGCAATGGAACGGTGGAATTGTATGCCGGTCAGATGAAAGAACAGAATGAATTTGTCATCAAAGTCAGCGATAACGGGCCGGGAATCCCGCCGGAACAATTGCCGTTTATATTTGACCGATTTTTCCGGGTTGAAGAGGATCAGGTAACACAGGAAGGTGGCACCGGACTTGGACTGGCGCTGGTTAAAGAATTGGTGAAGCTCCTTGGAGGTTCGGTTCGTGTAATCAGTTCGGTGGAATCAGGAACTACCTTTATCGTACTTTTACCTGTGACGAATAATGCCCCTGAAAAGGAAATCATTCCGAATGAAGCTGTACCTCCGGCAGATTTAGTATCTGTTTCTAATCAGGAGGATGTTCAACAGAGCTACACAGGAAGTGTAATTTTCACCGGCGACCTGCCTATTTTACTGGTTGTTGAAGATAGCACGGACCTGAAACTTTACTTGAAAGCATTACTTGAAAAACAGTATCGGCTGGAATTTGCGAACAACGGAAAAACCGGGCTTCAGAAGGCATTTGATCATATTCCTGACATCATTGTGAGTGATATAATGATGCCCGTGCTGGATGGAATTTCGATGCTGGATATCTTGAAACACGATATCCGCACCAGCCATATTCCGGTGATCATGCTGACTGCCAAAGCCGATATGGATTCACGGTTGACCGGTTTGGACAAAGGCGCTGATGATTATCTGGCCAAACCGTTTAACGAGGAAGAATTGATCATCCGGTTGAGAAAGCTGATCGAATTACGGCATATTTTACATGATCGTTATGCCGCCGGAGAGCAGGTACTTACTGACAACCTGCCTGAAAACCTGGAGGACTCATTTATACAAAAAATCAGGTTGGTCATGGAGGAGAATCTGGGTGACGACAACTTTGATGTTCATCAGCTTAGCCGGACACTTGGAATGAGCCGTTCTCAACTGTACCGCAAATTCAAATCACTCACCAATAAATCGGTTATCGATTATTTCTGGACTTTACGATTATACAAGGCTCAAAACCTGCTGCAAACAACGGTCATGAATGTTTCAGAAGTAGCCTGGGCTGTTGGGTTTAAAAATCTCTCTCATTTTAGCCGGGCTTTTAAAGATCAGTTCGGAGTGAACCCAAGCGCTATCGGAAAATAAGCTCCTCCTGTTTATTATTGAGATTTCAGGCAAATAATTTGAGACATTGGGAAAAAGCCGTTCAAGATCATGTTTTTAAATTTGTTCAGGTATAAACTCAAAAACGATGAACAATTTAAAACCAAAAGTCATGAAGGCAATTTTAAAAGTAACATTGGTATTTGCCCTTGCAGCATTTGCGAATACCTTATTTGGAGCAGGAAACCTGAAGGTAAATATTCTTCCCGCCTCAGCAAAAAAAGCAGTAATTGCAGTCTCAACGTGCTGCAACAGTAATTTCAGTATTTCAGTTGCAAACGAAGAAGGTAGGATTATTTATTCCAAAGAAAACCTTGAACCAATCGAAGATTACCTGACAGAATTTGATCTTTCGGCGCTGGAAGATGGAAAATATACCCTTAAAGCAGCGAATCATGACATAACCACTGAGCGCATATTCCGAAAGACTGATGAAGGAATTAAAGTAGGAAAGGAAAAAACCAACATCAAACCATTTTTCGGATTTCGGGACGGAATTTTAAGATGTACTTACCTGAATTTCTCCAAAGAAAACCTGACCCTGTATTTTCTGAAAAAGAACCAGTTGTTATACTCCAAGGAACTCGGTAAAACTTTTAATGTAACTGAAGGGATGAACCTTTCCGCACTTGTAAAGGGAAACTACGAAGTTATTCTTTCGGCCGGTGAAAAGGAATATTCATTCCGGGTTGATAAAGAATAACCCAGCATGCAATCTTCCATGCCCGATGTGAAAATTTAATTTGGAACGTACAGCATACAATTAGAAACTCAGGGCAAAACTTTAACCCTTGTTTTGTCGGAAATTTGGGTAAAATCTGAGTTAATCACCGTTAAATTTCCGATTATGAAAACACTGATTTCCTTTTGTATGTTTCTGATGATTATGCTCCTGGCCTGTAACAAAGACCAGTTTGTTCAGGAAGAACCTCTGATGCTGAAAAAAGCTAATGTGCCAGTACCCATGAAGGCAGATTTCTGCTTTACTCCAAACATGGATGCACCGCTAATGCTTATTGTCGGACTACCTGCTGATCAACCAACTTCTTATCTTCCTAGTGCTGGCTGGTTAAGTGGACACGCTACACATTCCGGAAAACTTCAAATGATGGAAAGTCCGATGACTGCCGTAAGTGCGAATTTTGATTTTGAAAAAATGTTAGTTGTTTGGGTAACCACCGGAAAGAACACTGCGGCCAATGGCGATTATTATTACTATGATGCCACTTCATACTCGAACCCTCAAGATGGGTCATTTACTGGTGAGGTGGTTATGCGCGATGGCATCGGAAAATTTAAAGGAGCAACCGGTACTGTTCAGATGGTTGGTCAAGGTACATGTTGGCATGCTGAAGGTACAATTACGTTTGCACGTTAAACAGAAGCTTTAAGTTTTAAAAAGTAATAGAATTGTTTTTGCGAATAATTCCGGTTCCGGCTTCCGGGGAAATTTTCCCAGGGCCGGAATCTTTTTATTCAATACCATCGTATGATTTCAGGAATTTCAGTCATGTCATTTAAGTTAATCAAATACCCGACACCATGAAACCTTTACTCTTACTTGTTTTCTGGGTTTTAATTTACCCTGCCTTTTCACAAGATCCAATTGCTAAATTCTGCAATTCCATTACTCCTGAAGAACTTCGGACCAGTGTGGAAAAATTAGCTTCACCCGAATTTGAAGGCAGAGAATTTAGTACCCGGGGCGAAAAAATGGCCGCTGAATATATCTCAGGCCAATTGAACGAACTTCAACTGAAAAAGAAAACAAGCAATTATCAGGTTGATTTATCAATTCCCTTTGATAGTCTTGTTCAATTCGATCTTTCAAATAACAAAGCGACATTAAAGCACTGGGATGATTTTGGTAGTCCTTATTGGCCCCTCTTTTCAAACGGTCAAAAAATTCCGGTCATTTATGCAGGTTTTGGCATCGATCACCCCAGCTATTCCGATTACAGAGACATAAATGTAAAAGGGAAATGGGTCGTTGTCAGTGGCAGTCAGCCGTATAACGATAAAGGCATTAACCTGATAACTGGCGATACTACAAAAATTGATTCACTCGAATCACAAGCTTATAAAACCAGAATTGCCAAATCGCATGGCGCTTCAGGAATAATTTTTCTGCAAACCCAGAAGCAATTTGACGATCTGGTAAAATGGGCAAAAGCAAACGTGAAAAATCCTTTAATTATTCCCGCTGATATCAAGGAATGGGAAATCACTTATCCTCAAGATTCCATGTTGTTTATCTTTTTCATCGAAAATAAACTCGCGGAACTGTTTTTTACCAATCCCCACTATTTTCCTGATTTGGTTAAAAGCAGCGTTAATCAGGGAAAATCACCGGCAGGCATTTTTGAAGGGACATTGAACTGTACCTTTCAAACCTTCCGATTCTTCCGGCAAACCCAAAATGTACTTGGTTTTATCGAAGGCCGAAAAAAGGATGAAGTCATTGTCCTTGGTGCGCATTACGACCATTCGGGAAAAAAGGACAGTACTTATTTACCGGGCGCTGATGACAATGCTTCAGGAGTTGCCGCCTTGTTCGAAATTGCTGAAGCCTTTAAACAAGCCGAAAAAGAAGGGTACATTCCTGAAAAGAACATCCTTTTTACTTTTTGGGGAGGAGAGGAATTGGGAATGCTCGGTTCACGAAAATATGTTCAAAATCCTGCATTTAGCTTAGACAAAACACAGCTTTACCTTAATTTAGATATGCTTGGCCGATGCGACAGCCTTCATTTGAAAGAAACAGGCTTTGTTTACGTCTTACCGGTAAATCAGAAAGCAGTGCGATTTCAGAAAGAAGTTCCGGAGTTAGTTAAACATTATTCGCTTTCATTGTCACCAGAGTTTGAGTATCCGTTCAAAGAAGAACGAATCTTAAAACGAAGTGATTATTTTTACTTTAGCGAATCAGGTATTCCTTCGCTTGGATTCTTAACCGGTTTACATCCCGATTATCACACACCGAAAGATACTCCAGATAAGTTGAATTATGCCAATATGACCAACATTGCAAGGCTTGCATTCGCATTGGTGTGGAAAGAAGCAGGAATGGGGAAACGTGGTTTCAAAACCGTTAATCCGGTGAAAATTCATGTCATGTAAAAAATGTACAAAATTAAAAACCCGAAGCTTATACCCCGGGTTTTCTGTATTTCATTCAATTTTGATAAAAGCGATTCTTTCTCCTCACCCTTCAGGTGAGGTTGGGAGGGGGCTTTAGGGCTTTCTATTCGCCTCTCACAGCAGCAATTCCAGGTAATACCTGTCCTTCGAGGTATTCGAGCAAAGCGCCACCAGCGGTCGAGATGTACGAGACACCATCGGCAAAACCAAACTGGTTCACACACGAAACCGAGTCGCCTCCACCAACTAAAGAGAAAGCGCCTTTTGAAGTAGCAGTAACAATGGCTTCGCCAACTGCTTTTGAGCCCACCGCAAACTTTTCAAATTCGAAAACGCCAACCGGTCCGTTCCACAGAATAGTTCCTGAATTTTCGATTACCTCTTTAAACATCGCGATACTGTTTGGACCTGCATCCAAACCTTGCCATCCTTCAGGAATTGCATTAGCTTCGACAACCTGGGTATTTGCATCCGGGCTGAATGCATCAGCAGCAACCACATCAGTGGCCATATAGATTTTCACCCCTTTTTCGGCTGCCTTTTTCTCGATGGCCAAAGCTGTGTCAAGGTATTCCAGTTCGCAGATAGAATTACCGACCTCGCCACCATGAGCTTTTACGAAAGTATAAGTCATACCTCCGCCTAAAATCAGGTTGTCAACTTTATCGAGCAGATTTTCGATGATGGTGATTTTAGATGAAACTTTAGCGCCACCCATGATTGCAGTCAAAGGACGTTGCGGGTTTTTCAGAACTTTGTCCAGACTGGCAATTTCACTTTCAATCAGGTAACCAAACATTTTGTCGTTCGGGAAGAATTTAGCCATTACAGCAGTTGAGGCGTGGGCACGGTGGGCAGTTCCGAAGGCATCATTGATCCAGCAATCGCCGTTGGCAGCCAATTGTTCGGCAAACGATTCTGTTCCTTTTTCTTCTTCCGGGTGGAAACGAAGGTTTTCGAGCAACAGTACTTCACCGGGTTTTAAAGCTTTTGCCATTGCCTGAACTTCTTCACCGATACAATCGGGAGCCATATTTACTTCGCGGCCAAGCAATTCGCTCAAATGGCCAACCAGGTGGCACATAGAAAATTTAATGTCTGGCCCGGCTTTTGGGCGACCAAAGTGCGACATGATAATTGGCGAACCACCTTCTGCAATTACTTTATTGATGGTGTCCACTGCTGCGCGCATGCGGGTATCATCGGTAATTACAAAATTTTCGTCGAGCGGCACGTTGAAATCAACGCGAATAAGCGCCTTTTTTCCGGCGAAATTGTATGTTTCAATAGTTTGCATAGTTGTGTTTTTAGAGTTACAGAAATCAAGTTCAAATATACTGAATATATCGGTGAGATTGGGTTTCGGTTACCGATGGATTCCTCAATTTAATGTTGGGGTAAAGTAAATTGAGATCGATGTCAGAAGTCCGAAGACCGAAGCGCTGCTCCCTCAGTAGTGTAACGTATCGAAAGGAGCACGAGTATCTGTTTAAATCTAAATTTTCATCAAACCGGATTTTCACTTCAGGATTTGTTATTTTTGGACTCCTCAATTTCTGAACTATGTTTTTTAAAGAAGTTATCGGTCAGAATTCCATCAAGCAACGCCTGATTCAGTCTGTAAAGGAAGAACGGGTAAGTCACGCTCAACTTTTCGCCGGGCCTGAAGGTACCGGGAAACTGGCTTTGGCGATTGCCTATGCCCAGTATGTTGCGTGTTCGAACAGGCAACTGGATGACTCATGTGGTGAATGCCCTTCGTGCAAGAAATACCGGAAACTGATCCATCCCGATCTACATTTTGTGTTTCCGGTGATCAATACAAAAAAATTCCCCAAGCCGATTTCCGATAATTTTCTGGATGACTGGCGAACAATGGTTGGTCGGAATCCGTATTTCAGTATTGAACAATGGTTCGAGGAAATTGGTGTTGAAAATGTGCAGGGGATGATTTATAAAGACGAAAGTGAATCTATCATTCGGAAGCTTAACCTGAAATCGTACGAATCGGAATACAAAATCATGATTATCTGGCTGCCTGAAAGGATGAATGCTACCTGTGCCAACAAGTTGCTGAAGATGATCGAGGAGCCGCCAGTAAAAACCCTGTTTGTAATGATTACCGAAAACGAAGAAGACATCATCAGCACCATCCGTTCGAGGTGCCAATTGATTCCCATTCCCCCCATTGATCCGGATTCATTGGCAAAAGCAATCGCACAACTGCCCGAAGCTGAAGGTTGTGATATCCGCAACATTGTGCATCTGGCCAAAGGGAATTACGGCAAGGCCTTGGAGTTGCTTCAACCCGATGAACAAACTAAGTTTAACCTCGAACGGTTTAAGGAACTGATGCGGTATTCGTATGGTAGGAAATACAGCGATCTGTTTAATTGGGTAGATCAGCTTGCCGGCATCGGCCGTGAAAAGCAAAAAAGCCTCCTGAACTATTTTCTGATCATCCTTCGTGAAAATTTCATATACAATCTGAAAAACAGAAAATTAAGTTTTATGAGCGATCAGGAGGAAGAGTTTTCGAAACGGTTTTCACCTTTCATCAACGAACGGAACATTCAGGAATTGACTGAAGTATTCGAAACAGCTTTTGCACACATCGGTATGAACGGAAATCCCAGAATTATTTTTACCGATGTGTTTTTTAAAATAGTGAAATTGATCAGGAATTAAGGCAATTTTCTAATGTATCTCGCCAAACCGTTTTCGTTTCCGGATGTAAAACTGAAAGACAATGCTTCTGTGAAATTTACTGGTGGTTTGAATAAACGGAATGTCATTTCTGATCAACTTACGTTTATGGTGCAGGGCCGGTAATGAAACCCAGAAATAATAATGTGCTTTCAGAACACTTCGGATGCCATTCAGGTTAAATTCGGACAGTAGTTTAAAAGCAGCTACAGCATCCAAAATCATCCGGATAAAAAGAATATAGAAAAGTTTCCCTTCAGGTAAATTTTTATAAAGCAACCAAAGGTTATTCCTGAAATTCAGGAAAAGTTTTTGTGGACTATCGTAGGCAAGCGTTCCTCCACCCAAATGATAAACAGAACTTTCTGGGGTATAAACGATCTGGCAGCCCCGGTTTTTTAATCGCCAGCATAAATCAATTTCTTCCATGTGTGCCCAGAAATCTGCATCGAAACCACCTGCCGCACGAAATGGTGTGGCACGCACAAACATACATGCGCCGGTTGCCCAAAAAATTTCTGTGGACATATCGTATTGCCCCGTATCGGCTTCTACTACGTTAAAAATGCGGCCACGGCAAAACGGATAGCCAAACCGGTCGATGAAACCTCCGGCTGCCCCGGCATATTCAAAATGCGTTTTTTTGTGGTAACTAAGTATTTTGGGCTGGACTGCCGCAATTGAAGGGTCATTTTCCATTAACCGGATTGGTGAATCGAGCCATCCTGAAGTGACTTCCACATCCGAATTCAGGATCACAAAATAATCGGCATCAATCTGTTTTAACGCTTCGTTGTATCCTCTGGCAAATCCATAGTTTTGCTTCAGGTCTAGAATTTTTATCTCCGGAAATTCATTGCTGAGCACGGCAAGCGAATGATCGGTTGAGCCATTATCAGCCACAATTATAGCAGTTGAGTCATTTTTACTGAATTCAATGACCGACGGTAAAAACTGCTGCAACAGTTTGGCTCCGTTCCAGTTCAGGATAACAATGGCGACTTTTGGATTGTGCATAAAGGACTGAAGGATTGAATTACTGAAGGACTGAGACTGACCACTGATCACTTTGTTTCAGGGAACCAGCAACTTGGCAAGCACAACTGCCATGCTTTCCTTTTCGAGGTTATAAAGGATGTTGGCTATTTTCTCCATCTTTTCTGCTTCATCCGACTGCAGGATCAGTTTAATTTCCCGGATTTGTTTGCCGGTCATTTCTTCTTCGAGTAACGACCAGATTTTCAGGTTCTCTTCCTCCTGTTTGGGAACACCGAGGTGTTCAAGTTCCAGCCGGGTTGCTTCCAGAATTTCGCGGGCTTTCAGGATAACCGGATCAGAATCTTTTCCGGTTCCGGCAGCATCGCGCAAACTCCAGCTCGAATAATTGTAATTCAGCTCCTTGATCATTCTGACTTTGCTGCTTTCCTTCCCGAAAATACGTTCCAGAAAGATGATCGTATGGCTTTTCCAGGATTCCAGATCGAAGTTTTTGGCATTCAGGCTTTCAAGCTGTTTGTTGATCAGGGCAATTTCTTTTTCGACCATGACGGGATTATTAATTCGATGCAATTTAGTAAAACAAAGAGGAAAAAGGAAATAGGAAAAAGAAATAGCTGTGAAGTATTTCAAAAGTCAAAAGTCGAAATCGAAAAGAAAAATGAAAATTTGTTTATAGTTTTTTTCTCTTTCCTCTTTTCTAATTTTTATCCCAGGTACTTATTCACAATACTGTAAAATTCATCAAAATAGTTGGCATTGCAGGCAATCATTTCGCCTCCGAACAAATAGTTTTCGCCACCTGTGAAATCGCAAACCTTTCCACCAGCCTGCTTAACGAGGATGATCCCTGCGGCTACGTCCCACGGATGCAGGGCATGTTCGTAGAAACCTTCGAACCTTCCGGCAGCCACATAAGCCATGTCGGCAGCGGCAGAACCCAGTCGGCGCATTCCATGTGAATTACGCATGAAAAAATTCATGGCCGCCATGTAATTATCGAGTTTCGAAAAGTCGTAATAAGGAAATCCGGTGGCAATCAACGAATCAGCGGTGGTTGCAGCTTTCGAAACCTGGATTTCCTGTCCGTTTAAATAAGCCTTGCTGTCTTTCCACGCATAAAACATTTCGTCAAGACTAATTTCGTAAATCACTCCCAGAATAATCTCCTGATCTTCGATCAGCGCAATACTAACTGCAAACGGCGAAATGCCATGAATATAATTGGTTGTTCCGTCGAGCGGATCGATTACCCAAAGGTACTTTTCTCCATTTTCCAGTGCTGTACCTTCTTCAGCAATAAAACCTGAATCAGGCAGTATTTCTCGCAAGGCAGTAACGATACGTGCTTCAGCTGTTTTGTCCACATAAGTAACCATATCCGATTTTCCTTTGTGAATGATATCTTCCGCTGTAAATTTCAGGCGTTCATCAAAAATAAACCGGCCTACTTCCCGGGCCAGTTTCTGAACTTGTGTGCACAGTATTTCGAGGTTAATTTCCATCAGAAAAAAAGCAGAAGATTAAAAGAACCCAAGTTCCAGACGGGCTTCCTCGCTCATCATTGATTTGTCCCAGGGTGGCTCAAAAGTCAGTTCAACATCAGCTTCCAGAATGGTATCAACTGCAAGTGCCGCCTGCCGTACATCTTCCACTAAAATATCAGCTACGGGGCATCCCGGAGCAGTTAAGGTCATAATTATACTGGCCTTATTGGTTTCATCGTCAACATCAACATTGTATATCAAGCCCAGATCGTAAATATTTACTGGTATTTCAGGATCATAAACATCCTTAAGCCGTTCAATTATTAAATCAATTCTGGTATCCATCGCTCATTCTCCTTTCTCTGAAATTCTGTTATAAGCAACAGCATAGAGTTTAATTTGTTTGATCATTGAAAGTAATCCATTCGAGCGGGTGGGTGATAAGTGCTGTTTTAACCCTATCTCGTCAACAAAGAAAAGCTCATTGTCGAGTATTTCTTTCGGAGTCCGGTTCGATACAACCCGAAGCAAAAGAGCAACCATTCCTTTCACGATTACCGCATCACTTTCAGCCCTGAAAACAATTTTTCCATCCACAAAATCTGAAATTAACCAAACCCTGGATTGACAACCCCTGATGAGGAATTCGTCAGTTTTCTCTTTGGGGTCCAGATCTTTCAGTTCATTCCCCAGTTCAATGAGGTAACCATATTTATCCATCCAGTCATCGTAAACCGAAAATTCCTCAATAATCTCCTGTTGTATTTCGCTTATCGTCATGTACAAAATCTTAAAGGGTGCTAATGTCGGTATTTTTTGTTTTCCTTCAAAAATAAACTTTGAATGAATCAAATTATCTACATTCCTGTTTCCAGTCCAATAAATTAGTAACTTTATGTGATTGTACCAATCATCAAATACCAATTTTTTACTAAAATAAATTTCATGGAAACATTAGCCGGATCACAAACCGAAAAAAACCTGCTGAAAGCCTTTGCAGGCGAATCGCAGGCCCGTAACCGTTACGAATTTTTTGCCAAAGTTGCACAGAAAGAAGGACTGGAACAAATTGCAGCCCTTTTTATGGAAACTGCTGAAAATGAACGTTCACACGCCAAACAATTCTTCAAACAACTCGAAGGAGGTTTGGTTGAAATTACAGCAACTTACCCGGCCGGCAAAATCGGATCAACGTTGGAAAACCTGAAAGCTTCGGCTGATGGTGAAAACGAAGAATGGACTGATTTATATCCTGAATTTGCGCGAATTGCCGACGAAGAAGGCTTTAAGAGAGTTGCTCTTCTTTTCAGATCAATCGCCAAAATTGAAAAAGCTCACGAAGAACGCTACCGCAAATTGTATCAAAATCTGGAAGAAGGAAAAGTTTTTGAACGTGAAGGAAAAGTAGTTTGGAAATGTAGGGTTTGCGGATTCCTGCACGAATCAAACAAACCACCGTTGAAATGCCCGGTTTGTGATCATCCTCAGGCTTATTTCGAAATCGAAGCTGAGAATTTTTAGAAAATTAAATGCCAAAATAAATGACCTCAGTTTTAATACCGGATGAACGAATCGTGGATAAAATATTTCTGATCAGAGGTCAGAAAGTAATGCTTGACAGGGATTTGGCCGACTTATATGGAGTTGAAACAAAAAGATTAAAAGAAGCAGTTAAACGAAATTTGTCTAGGTTTCCCGAAGATTTTATGTTTGAACTGACAAAAGACGAGTTTGCAAATTGGAGGTCGCAAATTGCGACCTCCAATTCTGACAGGATGGGATTAAGATATCTGCCAATGGTTTTTACAGAACATGGAGTGTTAATGCTTTCAAGTGTATTGAACAGCAAAAGGGCAGTCAATGTAAACATCCAGATAGGCTAAACTTCTATTTCGCTGCCGCAAAGGCAATCGCTTGTTTCACCAATTTCTGATAATTCGGATTGAACCATCCGTTCTTATCGTGCCCAGGTTGAATATACACGATCCGCGAGTTTTCCTTTTTATGCATCCATCCGATTATTTTAGTGCTTTGCGGATGATCGGTGAGGAGCAATGGCATTACTTCCGGCAAAACTTCGGTGTTTCCATATACTTCGTCGAAAATTTCAAAGTCGGTTACCCCTTTCGTTACCGGATGTTTGGGATCGGTGATTTTTACCCGGAAATTCACATCATGCTGGTAAGTTGACGATGCCGGAGAATTCTGTTCTTCGTGGTATTTGCCGCCAATAATAGTTTTAAATTCATCCCATTGCTGGTAAGAAGCAAGCGAATGATGAAGGAAAACCAATCCTTTACCGGCTTTCAGAAGCTTGTGGTAACTTTCTTTTTCTGCCTCTGAAATGGTTTTCGGCATATCGTAAAATACGACAGCATCAAAAGTTTTTAGACTGATTGTACCAAGCTGAAGATTGGCCTCCGGATGTTTTAACTCGGTGTAACTTATTTCCTGAAAGTTATCGAACATCTCAAAAAACGACTTCCGGTCGAAGTCGTGACCGCCTGTGACAATCAGGATATTCAGTTTTTTGGCTGAAGCCGGAAAACAAATAAAAATCAGAACACTTAAAATCAGGAGTTTTTGGAGTTGATTCATATTATCAGTTTTAAAACATTGAAATAATTTTTTTCAGCGCTTCAACAAAAACATCAATTTCTTCCCTGGTATTATAGAAAGCAAACGAAGCCCTGACTGTTCCCTGTATCCCAAAATGTTCCATAAGCGGATCGGCGCAGTGGTGACCAGTGCGGACGGCAATTCCAAATTTATCGAGCATGGTTCCCAGGTCGAAGAAATGAACCCCTTCCACGTTGAACGAAATCACTCCTGATTTTCCGGGCTGAGTACCGTAAACCCGCAATCCTGCAATTTGGATCAACCTGACAGTAGCATAATTCAGTAATTCGGTTTCCCAGGCTGCAGCATTTTCAATCCCAATATTTCCGAGGTAATCAATTGCAGCGCCGAAAGTAATCACCCCGCTGATGTTTGGCGTTCCTGCCTCAAATTTATAAGGCAGTTCGTTGTAAGTTGTTCCTGAAAACCGGACTTCCGAAATCATTTCGCCTCCGCCCTGGTAGGGCGGCATCTGTTCGAGTAACTCCTTTTTCCCGTAGAGAACCCCAACTCCGTTGGGCCCATACATTTTGTGGGCCGAAAAAGCATAAAAGTCAACATCCAAATCCTGAACATTGATAATCAAATGAGCCGCAGCCTGCGCCCCGTCAACAAAAATCCTGACGTTTTTGGAATGAGCTATCTGTGCAATTTGTTTGATCGGATTGATGGTTCCAAGCACATTCGAAACGTGGGTAACTGCTATAAGTTTGGTTCTCGGCGAAATCAGCGATTCTAACTTTTCAAATTCCAGCCTTCCCTCATCGTTGATGGGAAGCATGATTATTTTTGCTCCTTTTCGGCCAGCCAGTAATTGCCAGGGAACAATGTTCGAATGGTGCTCCATTTCCGAAACAATGATCTCATCGCCTTCATGGATAAAAGCTTCGCCAAACGAATAAGCTACCAGATTGATGCTTTCAGTGGTTCCTTTGGTGAAAATAATCTGTTCTCGGGATTCAGCATTGATCAGGTTCCGTACTTTTTCGCGGGTTTCTTCGTACGCTAAAGTCGCTTTATCGGCTAAAAAATGTGCAGCACGATGGATGTTTCCATAGAATTCGGTATAAGTTCTGGTCAACACATCAATTACCTGCCGGGGGCGTTGTGTCGTTGCTGCATTATCGAAATAAATCAGGGGCTGTTTGTATATTTTTTGCTGAAGTATCGGAAAATCTTCGCGTATCTTCTGAATATCTAAGGTCATAATACATTCATTTTAAGGAACAATCAATTGTATGTTTTGTTGTTCATTCTTTTCGGCTCAAAGATAAAAGAATTAAGTGTTATCTTTTGCAGGCGACAAACTTCCTTCATTCGTATTATTGGCTAATTTTATCGCATAAATAAATTACTTATACGATGACTTTGAAGTCATCGTATAAGTTTAAGAACAAATAACCATGCAAAACTTTTTTATCAAATCGCACGGGCTCGGAAACGACTATTTTGTACTGAACGAAGCTGAACTTTCTTTCATCCTGAACGAAAAGAATATCCAGTTACTTTGTAATGTGCATTATGGCATCGGCTCCGATGGAATTCTTCTGAAAGTACCTTCCACAAAAGCTGAATTTGGGTTGAAAATTTTTAATCCGGATGGTTCTGAAGCCGAAAAGAGCGGTAACGGACTGCGGATTTTTGCCAAGTACCTGTACGATTATGGCCATTCTTCAGGAAAAAAATTTACCATCGAAACTTTGGGCGGGATTGTAACTGCCGAAGTAACCCGCAAAACCAATGGAAAAGCAAGCTTGATCCAGATTGATATGGGAAAAGCCATTTTCGAATCGCATTCAGTTCCGGTAATTTGTGACGAGCCCGAGTGTTTTGATCATCCGCTCAACATCATTGACGAAACATACCTGATCAATTGCGTTTCGGTAGGAAACCCACACTGCGTCATTCTGAGGGATAAGCTAATTAAAGCTGAAATTCTGAAACATGGTTCCGAAATCGAAAACCATCCTTTATTTCCGAACCGGATCAACGTACAGTTTGCCAAAGTTATCTCGCGTAACGAAGTTGAAATCCTGATTTGGGAACGTGGCGCCGGTTACACACTGGCCTCCGGAAGTTCGTCGTGCGCCGTAGCTGCAGTAATGGTAAAAAAGGGATTGACTGATCGCAAAATGACCCTGAAAATGCCGGGAGGAATCCTGCAAATTGAAATTGATGAAAGATGGAATATCAGGATGGAAGGCGAAGTCAGGGAAATTGCGTCAGGCATTTTAAGTGATGAACTGATTGCTGATGTGCTTTGTTTATAAAAATCTCTAAATTTACAGCCCTGTTTAATTTTATTTTGAAATGACAACCAAACAACTTCCATTCTCAAAGCAGCAACTCGAAAAGATCATCGAACAATACCCAACTCCTTTTCACATTTACGACGAAAAAGGAATCCGTGAATTTGCACGGAAGTTTAACCGGAAATTTTCATGGAATCCGGGGTTTAAAGAATATTATGCCATCAAATCGGCCCCAAATCCGTATTTAATGAAAATCATGCGTGAAGAAGGTTTCGGTATTGACTGCAGTTCGTTTGCCGAATTGGTGATTGCTGAACAACTAGGCATGTCGGGCGACGAAATCATGTTTACCTCCAACGACACTCCGGCTTATGAATACAAAAAAGCCGTCGAACTGGGCGCTATTATTAACCTCGACGATATTTCGCATATTGAATACCTCGAACAAAATGTTGGTTTGCCTGACATGGTTTGTTTCCGTTACAATCCCGGTTCATTAAAGGAAGGAAACACCATTATTGGTCACCCGGAAGAAGCCAAATACGGGTTTACCCGCGAACAATTGTTCGAAGGCTACCAGATACTGAAAGACAAAGGCGTAAAACGGTTTGGGCTGCACACTATGGTAGCTTCGAACGAACTCGATGCCGCCTATTTTGTTGAAACAGCCCAGATCTTATTCGACCTGATTGTTGAAATCAGTCAGGAATTGGGGATTACGATCGAATTTGCAAATTTGGGAGGTGGAATTGGAATTCCATATCGTCCAACCGATCAGCCTGTTGATCTGGATTTCATGAGCCAGGGCATTAAAAAACTCTTTCAGGAAAAAATTGAGGCCAATGGATTGTCACCGCTCCGGATTTACTTTGAATCGGGACGAGCCATGACAGGCCCGTTTGGATTTTTAGTCTCGAAAGTTTTGCACATCAAGAAAACCTACAAGCAATACGCCGGGCTTGATTCGAGCATGGCCAACCTGATGCGTCCGGCGCTTTACGGTTCCTATCACCACATTACGGTTATGGGTAAAGAATACGAACCGCACGATCAGGTTTATGATGTTACCGGTTCGCTTTGCGAAAACAACGATAAGTTTGCCATCAACCGCAAATTACCTAAAATGGAACCCGGCGATGTGGTGGTGATTCACGATACTGGCGCTCATGGTCATGCTATGGGGTTTAACTATAACGGCAAATTGCGTTCAGCCGAATTGCTTCTGCGCGAAAACAGCGAAGTCGTTCAGATTCGGCGCGCCGAAACATTGGATGATTATTTTGGGACTCTCGATTTGGAGGGATTGAAGGAATTTAAATAATCAACATAACATTTGAAATGGAAAGCCGGATTTCACTGGCTTTTTTATTCCAGTAATTGCATTTTATTAGAAGGAGTTATCTGAATCTTTCTTTATACAAATAAAACTTATCTTTGAATAAAAATAACTGTTGGCTAGTTTATATGTGATATCAGGGTGTAATGCGTCACTTTAGACCGAAAACAAAAAAAAACTGACATGGAAAAATACATTGACCAAATTGTCGATTTCATCAGAAATACGAACGATTTTCAGTTTCTCGACATTACTAGTTCATACAACTACAAAATTGGGGACACATTTTCGTTAAGCGTTGAAAACTCACGAAATCTGACCAATAATAATATGGGAGCAACCATTATTGACGGGATATTGCAGGCTGGACTGAAATATGATACCGTTGTAAAACCGCGGGTTGACAAATTTAAGGATGAATATCGTGAAGTTAAGACTACGAGCCAGTTTTACGAATTAATAAACGCGAAAGAACTTTCAAAAATAATTAATTTTGAAGGACAAAAGATTGACCGAATAATGGCGTTAGTGAAGTTTTTAAAAAATGAGAAGATAGAGACAGAAGACGATTTTTATGAATGGCTGTCAAATGAGGACAATTCATTGTTACTTTCAAACTTGAAAGGAATAAAAACAAAAACCATTGAATACTTGAAAATACTAACTGGACATAAAGATACGGTTGCAGTTGACGTTCGATTGAGAAATTTTATATCAATGTGTTGTAAAGGACTTGAAATTAGTAGTGATAAATTTGCTTATGAAATCTTAATGAGAGTAGCTGAAAAGCTACACATTGAACCTGCAACACTTGATTTTAGTATTTGGTCATATATGACTCCTGAAAGAACTAGAAAACAAAAAGCGAACGCATAACATGGTGCGGGCAAAACAACTGCCTCGTATTCTGTATTACCTGATATGCTTAATTGCAGGGAATTTGTCAATGCTGATGAGATTGCTAAGGGATTATCACCATTTCAACCTGACAAAATAGCCATAGAATCTGGTCGGATAATGTTAGATAGGATAAAGGATTTCATAAAGTTATGAGAAGGGAAAATATAAATGATTTGCGTACAAAGATTCTTCAGGGGATTCAATTATCTTACAAAAGATTGCTGGCTTCTAAACAAAAAGAAGATGGTGAGCTTGTGATTTCAAGAGATGGAAAGATCGTGAGAGTTAAAGCGAAGGACCTTGCAAAACAATAATTCTGTCACAAACCTAACTGCAATTGTCTAAATTGTTCGAATAAATTCAATAGCCTCATAAGTTTCTATAGGATTAGGATATTATCAGGCTTAATACAATAATTAAAACAACCCGAGTGAGAATCGGATTTGATGCCAAGCGTGCTTTTAATAATGCTGCCGGACTGGGTAATTTCAGCCGCAACACGATTACTGCGCTTGCCCGCCAAAATACTGGCGATCAATATTTCCTGTTTCATCCCGGAATTAAAAATCCACTTTTTTTACCTCCTGAAAATTCCGTTGAAATTAAACCTGAAGGTATCTTCTGGAAAACACTTAAAAATAGCTGGCGAACTCTTCGGATTGCAAATCAGGCCAAAAACCTTAAAATTGATTTATACAATGGTTTGAGCCACGAATTGCCTGTAGGTATCGAAAATACCGGCATTAAAACAGTAGTCACCATTCATGATTTGATTTATATAAGGTACCCGGAATACTATCAGGCAATTGATCGCACGATTTATGACCGGAAATTCAGGCACTCTTGTCGGGTAGCAAACCGGATTCATGCTATTTCGGAACAGACCAAACAGGATTTAATCAGCTTTTTTGCTGCTCCTGAAGAAAAAATTGAAGTTATTTATCAGTCGGTTAATCCTTTGTTCTTTCAGGAAAACACATGGGATCAAAAAATTGCGATCCGACATAAATATCAACTTCCGGAGAAATTTTTACTTACCGTAGGAACCATTGAGCCCCGAAAAAACCTGCTTGCTTTGCTCGAGGGAATGGTTTTAGCCAAATTGTACATCCCGGTAGTGGTAATCGGAAAACTGACCAGCTATCATTTGAAGGTTCAGAAATTCATTGAAGCCGATCTGAATCGTCTTGAAGTATTTTTCCTTCCAAAAATTAAGGATGAAGAATTAGCTGTTTTGTACCAGATGGCCGAAGTGATGGTTTATCCATCGCTTTTCGAAGGCTTTGGACTTCCGGTAGCTGAAGCACAGGCTTCGGGCTGTCCGGTGATTACCTCAAATACCAGCAGTTTACCGGAGGCCGGCGGAAGCGCTGCATTGTATATTAATCCCAAGAATCCGGAAGAAATTGGAATTACAATTAAAAGTTTGCTTGCCGACCAGATCTTACGGAAATCGCTTATTGAAAAAGGAAAAATCAATGCTCAAAGGTTTACAGGGGAGAATTTTGCCCAACAATTGAATCAACTTTATAATTCGGTTTTAAATGATTGATGATACTAAAGAAGCGCTTGCAATTCTGCAAAAAGGTGGAGTGATTTTATACCCAACCGATACCATTTGGGGATTGGGCTGTGATGCCTGCAATGAAGAGGCAGTCAATCGGATTTATGCCATTAAAAACCGGATTGACTCCAAAAGCATGCTTGTTTTAATGGAAAATGCCTCTTTGCTGGAGCGTTATGTGCAAGAAGTTCCGGAAATAGCTTACGATTTGATTGAACTAACCGATAAACCACTGACCATTATTTATGATGGCGCTAAAAATCTGGCCAAAAACCTGATCGCCGAAGATGGAAGCATCGGAATTCGCCTGACCACCGAACCATTCAGCAGCGATTTAATCCGCCGGTTTAAACGCCCGATTGTGTCAACTTCTGCGAATATCAGTGGAAAACCATCGCCTGCCTGCTTCGCTGAGATATCACAGGAAATTATTTACTCAGTTGATTACGTGGTTAAATACCGTCAGGATGACGATCAAAAAGCTATTCCATCAAGCATTATAAAGCTTGGCCGGGGAGGTGAAATCAAGATAATCAGGGAATAGGAAGTGGTCAGTTTGCAGTCTCAGATGGTAGAAAAGGAATAATCATTAAAGGTTGTTTTCCAAATTGCCACATCGGTTCTACTTTTTCTTCCGCAACGCGATCACATTCGGCATTTTACGGAAATGATCGTTGTCGTCGTTGTCGCAGGTGTTCGAAACATAGCTGCCGTATTTGGCAATCACAGTATCTCCGGTGTTGATGTACAAACTGGTTTCAGGGCCACCTTCAAGATAAACCGTTGTGCGGATATTCAGTGGCAGTCCTTGTAAAAAAGCGATCATTTTGAGGTGGGTGTATGGCGACCGTGTAAAAATGAAGTACAGATTGCGCTCTGTGTCAGTAGCTGCCAAAATCATGCTGCACGACTGGTCGGGTCGCTTGGTAAATGCCATTCCTTCTCCTTTGTCATTAATCATGCGCATTCCCTGGCATACCGAGTGGTACTGATTCTTTATCTTTTCCCAATCCTGTTTGTAGGTGTCAATGATTTCGAAAGGTGGTTTTTGAGGATCTTTCGGGTGCATGGCCAGCAAGGCGTTGTAATAATTGTTCCTGACCGGGTTGTTCAGGTGGTTGTAATTCTTCATGTAGCCTTTGTTCGACTGCGTTTTGTTGTACTTATACATCCCGGCATTGATGATGATGTTCTGTCCGAATTCGCTCGCCCAATCTGGTGCAGTACGAGGTTGCATGCCATGTTCGGAAGCGGTCAGAAATTCAAAGTCGAATTTTCGGACATCAATTTTCAGGATGGTCAGCCTGGAGTCGTTCACTACCGATTTTACAGGTGTATCCACTTCAGCATATTGAAGACCATCCATCAGACTTGTCCACGGAATTTCACTGATCCATGGAGTCTGTGCAACGTTGCTTAATGAAGTCAGGAGAAATATGACAGACATGTAAAATATTCTTCCTGAAAACGATTGGGTGATACTTGATTTAAACATCGGTGAAATCAAATCTGGAATTTTTAAAAGGGAACAATTCGAATAATTCGCCTGAATAATAGAATTCATAGGCGACTGAACCAAAGGAATACTTCTTGCCTTTGATATTGATGCCTGAGCCACCCACTAATGGATTTTCTTTAGGTATCGACACTTCGTAACCAATATTATAGAGGGTAGCCAGAATCTCGGGCCTGTCAGCAATCGGGAAGCCCGACCGTTCCCATTGAACCTTCATCTGTTTCAGGTTAAGTGCGGCATACAGGTACGAGTAGAAATGATTTTGATAAGATGTCAGTCGCTTAAAACGCTCTGGCGCTATATTTCCGGTTTGAAAATCGAGCAGGTGTTCGTAGGATTTGCCCAGATAAAATACAGAAGTGCTGTCTTTCAGGTTTTTTTCGATCTTTTGGGCTGTTAAGACTTTGATACCAGTTACCCCTAACGAAAAAGTAGTTTCGACCGAAAGGATTTTCAAGGGGCCGATCCATTTTTTATAGGCTTCGCGGCTCGAATTAAACAGGCGAATCTGTTCTCCAACCAATAAAACCACAATCAGGCGGGGCTCTACACCGGTCAGGCAGGCAGCCGAATCAATCAGGTTTTTATCTTTGGCAACAGCCAATTTGAAATCCTCCCATTCATTGATATTCATCCACTCAAAAATGCTTTTTGTTTTCATTTTTGTCATGACAGGATCACTGTTCTCAGTAAAATTATTCACCGCGGAGTGATATTCGGTATTTTCCTGCATGTGCAGATTTACCGCTTCAATCATGCGCTGCGCTTCTTTCAGGTTATGGCTTTGATAATAGGCATTTTGAATGAAGTAGGCATTGGCCGGATAATACTTGCTTAATACCGAAAGGTTGTGAAGAAGGCGTGTCTCGTTAAAATCGGACAGAGTGTTATTGTGTTCAGTCCCGCGGCCATACTTGTCTTTTATTTCCTGAAAATACCGGTCGTTCAGGTCAACCGCTCCCGGATCGTTGGTCACATGAAATTTGACAGCAAGAAAAGCTAACGTCAGGGTCAGTCCAATTAGTGTGAAAATACCCGCAATTCCAAATCCTAAAACCTTCAAAATCTTGCGGGAACCAGTGTTTTTCATCTCTGAATAATCCTCCTTAAAAATTGCCGCAAATGTATAAAAAGGTGTTATAGTTTGTTAAAAAGACCATCTCTATTAGCAGAAATTGCAATAATTATTAATGAAAAGATTACCTTCGCTTCCCGTTCAAATTTTTGAGCTAACTATTAACCCAAATTTTGAAAATGAAATTTTTTACACTAACCCTAACTACCTGTCTGTTCTTTTCTGTCTATAGTATTGCACAGCAAATACTTTCGGATACCATTAAAGCAAAAATTGAAATTAGCGAAATGGATTCATTGCTCAGTACGGTTGAAGAAATTCCTGAAGATTCACTAAAATCACCCGACGAAATACTTTACCAGAATATTTGGAGCAGTACACAAATCAAATATCCGGCCAATACACTTCCAAATAAGAACGATACCATCACTATCACCCTTTTAGGAAATTGTGACAGGAATTATGTGCATCCGGTAAAAGGCTTTGTTATTTCCAAATACGGACCCCGGCATGGAAGGATGCATACGGGTACCGATATCAAACTGAATTCGGGGGATACCGTGCGTTGTGCTTTCGATGGAAGAGTCCGTATAGCTAAACGGTTCAGCGGATATGGAAATCTGGTATTAGTCAGGCACAGTAACGGGTTGGAGACTATTTACGGACATCTGAAAGCTATCAATGTTAAAGTAAACGATACCATAAAGGCGGGTGACCTGATTGGCCTGGGCGGTCGCACAGGTCGTGCAACCTGCAACCACCTTCACTTCGAAACCCGTTTATTTGGTCAGCCTTTCGACTCGAATAAATACATTGATTTTGAAACCTATAACCTTCGGACTGATCAGATTTATTACGCCAATAAACGGGTGGAAACCGACCGGAGCAATTTCATAAAGAAACCACTGCCCTCGGATGGCGCTGAGTTGGCTGCCGGAGGAACGACCAAACATGTTATTCGTAAAGGTGACAACCTCTCAACTATTGCCCGAAGATACCATACTTCGGTAAGAAAAATCTGCACCTCCAACAGCATTACAGCTCAGACGACCCTGAAAATTGGCAGGGTTCTAAGGATTAATTAGTTTCTATTTTCAAAGAAATTGAAAAGGTGGCTCTTACTGTGATCAAAATGGGCAAATTAAATTATATTTGCCAGCTATACTATGTTTAAGTTTTTTAAAGAATGACTGAACGGTCTTACAGAAACGATGATTAAAAGAACAACAGTCCTATTTTTTATTCTTCTTGCCAATATTACATTATTGGTTCATGCTGTTGTACCCCATCATCACCATAAAAGTTTGGTTTGTATTGAAAGCAGTCATTGCCAATCCGACAGTTACGCGCACAATCACAGCACAACTGCTCATGACCACGAACATGACGGAAATGCTGGAACTGAATGTTGCGTCTTAAAACAAGCTGTTGTAATTCCTGCAAATTCTTTAAAAGAAGAATTTAAGTATTTGGATTGTAATGATAATCATTCCCTATTAGCTCATTTTCAGGCTATTCTGTTTGGCAATGATTTCAATTCCTTTGTGCCAAAAATTATTTCAATTCCACAAATACCATTAGAAACTTCCTCCCATTCCTGCTTCTTTTCCACCTCTTCAGGATTAAGGGCTCCCCCCATTGTTTAAATTTCTTTTTTCTGAATGCTTGCTGTAATTGATTTATAGAATCGTACTTACACGCATTCATCAATTAATTATTTAGAAATTTAAACAGGATTTTAGATGAAATCAAAGATATTTTTAGGTGCATTGCTTGCCATCGTTTTTGCAAGCTGCCAGAATAAAAAAGAGGCAACCGTAGCTCACGAGGCTAACGAAGAAGTAAAATTCCAATACACTGCATACAGTACCGATTTCGAAATGTTTGCCGAAACCGATGCTTTTGTGGTTGGCGAAACAGCAAATGTGCTTTCGCATTTTTCCAGATTACCCGATTTTAAAGCGCTGGAAAGTGGAAGTATGACTATTCGTCTGATAGTGAACAGCAAAGAAGTAGCCCATACACTCAATAAGCCAACCCGAAAAGGTATTTACAGTTTCTATATACAGCCAGAAACCACAGGAACAGGAACGCTAAAATTTGAGATCACTAACGAAACAGGCCGTTTCGAAGTAGTAGTTCCTGAAGTAAGTGTTTTTGCATCAGACAAAGACGCACTCGAAGCTTCAGAAAAAATAATCATTTCCAGAACAAACACCACCGTTTTTACCAAAGAACAGTCGTGGAAGGTTGACTTCGCCACTGATTTCCCCCGCAATGAGCCGTTCGGTCAGATTATCAAAACCACTGCACAGGTTCAATCCTCTCAGGGCGACGAGATCATTGTTTCAGCAAAAACGAATGGCATAGTGATGATTTCAGGGAACGCTGTGCTAGAAGGGAAAGATGTTTCAAAAGGCCAGGCTTTGTTCTCTATTTCTGGCAGCGAAATGGCCGATAACAATATTTCGGTGCGTTATGCCGAAGCAAAAAACAACCTGGAGAAAGCAAAAGCTGATTACGAACGCTCAACTGAACTGGCAAAAGATAAAATTGTTTCTGTAAAAGACCTGCTCAGTGCAAAAAATCAATATGATAATGCCAAAGCTATCTTTGATAACCTGAATAATAATTTCAGCGCTTCAGGACAGAATGTAAAAAGTCCGATAAGCGGTTTTGTGAAACAGGTACTGGTTAAAAACGGCTCTTATGTTGAAGCAGGGCAGCCAGTTGTAATTGTTGCACAGAACAAAACACTCCTGTTGAATGCCGAGGTTCAGCAAAAATACGCATCAATGCTGGGTTCGATTGCCTCCGCCAACATCCGCACGGTGCATGACAACCAAACGTATTCGCTCGAACAATTAAATGGTAAAGTACTGTCGTTCGGGAAAGCAACGAATACAGATAATTACCTCATTCCCGTCGCTTTACAAATTGATAACACAGGCGGTTTTACCGCTGGCGGATTTGTGGAAGTTTATTTAATAACACTGACCAACACACTGGCCTTGACTGTCCCAACAACTTCGCTGCTCGAAGACCAGGGTACTTTCTTTGTATATGTGCAGGTTAATCCCGAACTTTTCGAAAAACGGGAAGTCAAGATTGGGACGACTGATGGCGTGCGAACTGAAATCCGGACCGGGCTTAACAGCAATGAGCGGATTGTAACACTGGGTGCAATTCTAATCAAACTGGCACAGGCAACAGGTACTTTGGATGCTCATTCAGGACATGTTCATTGATAAATGTTGAATGATAAATTATGAATAGTATTATCAGATTTTCGCTGAACAACAAGTACCTCATTTTACTTGGTTCGGTGTTATTGGTGGTTTTCGGGATGAGAACTGCCTCGAATATGGATGTGGATGTATTTCCCGACCTCACGGCTCCAACCGTTGTGGTAATGACCGATGCCCATGGAATGGCTTCGGAAGAAGTGGAGCGGTTGGTTACTTTTCCCATCGAAACCTCGGTAAACGGGGCGACCGATGTTCGCAGGGTACGTTCTGCTTCTATGCAAGGCTTTTCTTTCGTTTGGGTCGAATTTGACTGGGGAACCGACATTTTTAAAGCCCGGCAAATTGTAAGTGAAAAGTTGATCAGTGTTTCATCCCGAATGCCTTTGGGTGTCGGGCAACCGGCTCTGGCTCCACAGTCGAGCGTAATGGGCGAGATTTTCTTTATAGGTATGCAGGCCGACAGCACCAGTATGATGGATTTGCGGACGATGGCCGAGTGGAACGTGAAACCGCTTATTCTGGCTACGGGAGGCGTTTCGCAGGTGACCATTATTGGCGGCGACTACAAACAATACCAGGTGCTGGCCAACCCGCAAAAAATGAAATATTACCGGGTATCAATGACCGAATTGGCGGAAGTTTGTAAAGGCATCAGTCAGAATTCAACGGGTGGTGTGGTCCGGCAATATGGCAACGAGTATGTTGTTCGTGGCATCGCCCGTTCTTCGGATACAGAGGTTTTGGGCAATTCGTACATCAAATCGAATAATGATAAACCGGTCCGGATTAATGATGTAGCTGAAGTGGTGATTGGAAGCGCACCCAAAATGGGGTATGCCTCCGGAAACGCTAAACCTGCCATTATCATTTCCATATCCAAACAACCCAATGCCAACACCTTGGCGGTTACTCAACGGATAGAAGAAAACCTTGCCGTATTGCAGAAAACCTTACCGAAAGATGTGAAGTTGGATACCAAAATTTTCCGTCAGGCCGATTTTATCGAAACATCGGTCAGCAATGTGCAAGGTGCCTTAATTGAAGGGGGGATTTTCGTAGTTATTATCTTATTCCTTTTTCTTGGCAGTTTCCGCACAACAATTATTTCACTTTTGGCAATTCCATTGTCCTTGCTCGGTGCAATCCTCGTGATGAAATTGTTCGGTTTGAATATTAATACGATGAGCCTCGGTGGAATGGCTATAGCAATAGGATTACTTGTTGATGATGCAATTATTTATGTGGAAAATGTTCATAAACGACTTCGACAGAACCATGCTAAAGATGAGAATGTCAGAGAATCCTCGTTTACGGTAGTATTTGATGCTTTAAAGGAAATACAGGCTTCAATTCTGAATGCAACATTTATTATTATCGTTGCTTTTCTGCCTTTATTTTTCCTTTCAGGTATGGAAGGCCGTATGCTTATTCCACTTGGAATTGCATTTGTAGTATCCTTGTTCGTGTCGCTGGTTGTTGCCATGACATTAACACCAATTTTGTCGAAAATGCTTCTTTCAAATGATAAATATCTGGAAAAAAACAAGAAAGAAAAATGGCTGGTCCGCAAACTGACAGCTAACTACGAGCAATCGCTTACCTGGAGTTTACGGCACAAAAAAGTGATCATTTTTTCGACTCTTGGAATGTTTGTGATTTCACTTTTTGCCTTTTCAACCTTCGGACGAAGTTTTCTTCCGGAGTTTAACGAAGGCGCTTTGACACTATCGGTTGTAACAAAACCAGGCGCTTCGCTTGAAGAGAGCAACCGTTTGGGAAACCTGGTAGAAACTGAACTTTTATTAATTCCTGAAATATCGGGTACGGCACGCAGAACTGGTCGTGGCGAACTGGACGAGCACTCCCAAACCACCAACAGCGCTGAAATTGATGTGAATTTCAGGCTTAAAGAACGCAGTCAGCCGGAATTTATGGCCGATGTACGAACTACTTTAGCCCGGATTCCCGGTATTGCTTATACCGTCGGCCAACCTCTGGGCCACCGTATTGATCACATGCTTTCGGGAACGCGGGCAAACATTGCCATCAAACTTTTCGGGACCGACCTGAACAAGATGTTCTCCATCGGCAATGAGGTTAAAAGCTCAATTGTGGATATTGAAGGATTGGTTGACCTAAATGTGGACCAGCAAGTAGAAATTCCTCAAATACAGATTCGCGCCAACCGCGATATGTTGGCGCAATACGGAATTACCATCGGGCAGTTTAACGAGTTTGTTGATATTTCGTTTGGTGGCGAAAAACTCGCTGATATCTATGAAGGACAGCGCAGTTTTGATCTGGTCTTGCGGTTGAACAAGGATTACACCGAATCGGTTGAAGGCATTCGCTCGGCATTAATTGATACACATGACGGCAAAAAGGTTCCGTTGGAACAGGTTGCCGATATTGTATCGGTTTCGGGTCCAAGTTCCATCAGCAGGGAGAATGTGCAGCGGAAAATGGTGATCTCGGCCAATGTTGCCGAACGCGATTTGCGGAGTATTGTGAAAGACATTCAGACCAATATCAACCAGAAAATTAATTTACCCGAAGGGTACCGGATCGAATATGGCGGTCAGTTCGAAAGCGAGGCAAAAGCTTCCCAATCGCTTATGCTGACCTCGATTATTGCCATCATCATCATCTTCCTTTTGCTGTTTCAGGAGTTTAAAAATTTCAAACTGGCAGGCATCATTTTGCTCAATCTGCCGCTGGCATTGATTGGCGGGGTGTTCTCTATCTGGGTCACATCGGGCATTTTAAGTATTCCGGCCATCATTGGTTTCATCACACTTTTTGGTATTGCCACCCGTAACGGGATACTTCTCATTTCAAATTACCAGAAATTACAAAATCAAGGTGTTTCGCTCTTTGAAACGGTAACCAAAGGTTCCTCAGATCGGTTGAATGCCATATTAATGACTGCATTAACAGCAGCTTTGGCCTTGATTCCGTTGGCATATAAAGGTGATTTGGCCGGCAACGAAATTCAAAGCCCAATGGCGAAAGTGATTTTAGGCGGTTTGTTGACATCAACCCTGCTGAATATCTACATTGTGCCAATAGTTTACAGCATTTTCAGCAATCGAAAAAACCTAAAAACAGAAAAGGTATGAAACGCATTATTTTAATCATCAGCATATCGGCATTCAGTTTTCCTCTTTTCGCACAGAATACCGTTGATCAGGTATTAACCGAAGTTGAAAAGAACAACACCACGCTTGTTGCATTGCGGAAAAGCGTGGATGCTGAAAAAATCAGGAACAAAACCGGAATCTACCTTCAAAATCCTGAAGTAGCTTTTAATTACTTATGGGGTAGCCCTTCAATAATTGGTAACCGCACCGATTTCAGCATTTCCCAAACGTTCGATTTTCCAACGGCATACGGATTTAAAAATCAAATCTCAGATTTAAAAAACGAACAAACGGAGTTGGAATATCAAAAGCAATTAAAAGCAATCCTATTGAAAACGAGTTTGGTTTGTTATGATTTGATTTATGCAAATGCCCTGCTGGCGGAATTGAGAAAAAGAGTTGAATACGCCCAAAGTATAGCCATTTCGTACCAGTTAAAATTTGAAAAGGGGGAAACCAATATTCTGGAATACAACAAGGCGCAACTGAACCATTTGAATATCAGTAAGGAATTGGAATCAATCGGGATAGAACGAAATGCCCTTTTAGCTGAACTAACCGGTCTAAATGGCGGACAAGCTGTTGATTTCACAAGTAGCGTATTTCAGATTACAGGAGTTCCTATGGATTTTGAGCAATGGTATTTGTTAGCCGAACAAAAAAATCCGACGTTAAGCTGGTTGAAAAAAGAGATTGAGATCAGCCTAAAGCAAACCGGATTAAACCGGGCGATGGTTTTGCCGAAATTACATGCCGGATATATGAGCGAGAAGGTGGTTGGACAACAATTTCAGGGAGTAACAGTTGGGATGACCATTCCATTGTGGGAGAACAAGAACAAAGTAAAATATGCTGAAGCCAACTCCCAGGCTTTGGAAAGTATCGCTGCCGATAACAAAATCCAGTTTTACAATCGTCTCAAGGCTTTACATACCAAAACAATTGCCCTTCAGAAGAACGTGAATGAATACCGGTCAAGTTTGGTTTCCTATGATAGCTCCGAATTATCAAAAAAAGCGCTGGATCAGGGTGAAATTTCGTTGATCAACTACCTCATGGAGTTTTCACTGTATTACCAAAGCATCAATAAATTGCTGGAATTAGAGCGGGATATGAATAAAACCATGGCGGAGTTGAATCAATATATGTAAATGCCTGGTTTTAACTATATAAAAACTACCATGAAGCGGTTTGCAATAATAACAGGGATACTTTCCGGATTTCTATTTGGGATAGCCACTCCGTTTAGCAAGTTGATGTTAGCGGATTTAAATTCCTTTCAATTAGCAGGGCTGCTTTATTTGGGCGCGGCTTTAGCCATGTTGCCCTACCTGTTCCGAAAAAACAGCAACCTGAAATTGCTCTTTCAACCAGGCAGCAGGGCAAAAACTACCGGGATCATTTTTTTTGGCGGGTTCGCTGGTCCTTTGCTATTACTGGCTGGATTACGAATGGCCAATGCGGCTTCGGTTTCTATCTGGTTAAACATGGAACTGGTAGCAACTGCCATTTTAGGTGTTTTAATTTTTAAAGATACCCTCGACCGGAATACATGGATAGGCGTTTTTCTAACAATTATGGCTGGAATTGTTGTATCGTTTGGTGAAGGAGCAAGCGGCATAACTTCTGGCTTGCTTATTACAGCAGCTTGTTTTTGCTGGGGTGTGGATAACCACCTGACGGCCCTTACTGACGGGGCTTCACCTCAAACAGTTACTTTTGTTAAGGGAATAGTGGCCGGTTCGGTCAATTTACTGATCGGGTGTCTGATTGCTGGTAATGCCTTGGCAATTGGTAATGTGGTTCCGGCAATCATTGTAGGGATTTTCGCTTATGGTTTCAGTATTGTGCTATATGTAACTTCAGCACAGAATATTGGGGCAACCCGAAGTCAGATATTGTTTTCAACCGCACCTATATGGGGTGTGGTTTTATCGTATTTATTTGTTCACGAACCTTTCCAATGGGTTCACCTCATTTCAATCATTCTTCTGACACTTGCTGTTGTTGTTACCAATCTGTTATCACATAAACACCAGCACACTCATGTAGTTATGGAACACATCCATTACCATCAGCATGCGGATGGGCATCATACCCATTCGCACGAAGGAGAACCCGTTCCGGAGCTAAAATGGCATTCTCACTTTCACACCCATGACCCAGTAAAGCATGAACATCCTCATGACCCTGATTTGCACCACAGGCACGGGCACGAATAGATTGAATAAAATAACCTCTAAGTTGGAAAAGAAAAACAGGGTGTCAGTCCAAAACCGGCACCCTGTTTGGTATTTTGGTTTTCGAATAATTGATGCCCATCTGGTCGTATCGTTTCATGAATTGCTGAATCCGGTGCGAAAAACCTTCCCAATTGCGTGCTTCTTTTGGGCTCCATAAAGCTTCGGCCAAGGCAGCAATTCGTGGAAATGTCATGTATTCGGCATGTTCAAGGTCAGAAACATATTCGGTCCACAAATTAGCCTGGCCTCCCAAAATATGCTTGGCGGCTTCTGCAGTTAATTCTTCAGGAAGAGGATTAAAATCATACACTTTTTTGAGCGGAAGATATCCCCCAATCGCCAAAGGTTCCTGGTCCATTGGACCCTGGTAATAGTCGAAATAGCAATCCGAACTGGGGGACATCACCACATCGTGCCCCAGGTTGGCAGCTTCAATACCGCCCTGATACCCGCGCCAGCTCATGACAGTAGCTTCGGCAGGTAGTCCGCCTTCCAGAATTTCATCCCATCCCAACAAAATTTTGCCTTTCGAGTTGATGAATTTCTCTATCCGTTTGATGAAATAGCTTTGCAGTTCACCCACATTTATTAATCCTTCGGTTTTCATGCGTTTTTTGCATTCCGGGCATTTCTCCCATTCGGTTTTGGTGGCTTCATCGCCGCCAATGTGGATGTATCTGGATGGGAAAAGTTCAATCACTTCACTTAATACATCTTCCAGAAACTGAAAAGTAGTATCTTTTCCTGCACAGTAAATATCAGTGATGGGCCACACACCTCCCGGCAAAACGGTAAACGGACCGCCTTTACACGAAAATTGAGGATATGCTGCCAGGGCCGAAGTAACATGTGCAGGCATTTCAATTTCAGGAATGATGGTGATAAATCTTTTTTGGGCGTACGCCACCATTTCCTTAATGTCTTCCTGAGTATAGAAACCTCCGTAAGTTGCTTTTTCTCCAGGCTCTTGTTTCGGGCGCGAATTCCAGTGCATGTGTTCCCGGTCAACCCTCCATGCGCCCACATCAGTCAATTTGGGGTATTTTTTGATTTCGATGCGCCAGCCCTGATCATCAACCAGATGAAGGTGTAACGTGTTGATTTTGTGCATCGCCAGATAGTCGATGACTTGAAAGATGTCTTTTTTGGGGAAAAAGTGCCGGGAAACATCGAGCATAAAACCTCGCCATTTATAAGCCGGGCTGTCAGAAATACTGATTACCGGAACATTCCATTCTATAAGTTCCTGTTTCTGTTTTCTTTCAATTTCAATTGGAAGTAGTTGCCGCAAGGTTTGCATGGCGTAATAAAAACCGGCAGGCTTGGCGGCTTTTACTTCAATTCGGTTTTTCTGAACTTCTAATTGATAACCTTCCGGATCCATCAGAAGCTCTGTTTTGAAATATACCTGATTGCTACCTTCGTCGCCTCCTATCAGTACTTGAGATTTCCATCCTGAAGCTTTATCCAAATATTCCGCAAATTGCACTGCGATGATCTTCTGATCAACATTTTCGACCACAAATTTGGTGCTTTCTTTAAACCGGAACGAAGATTTTCCTTGGCTTTTTTGCTTCACCTGAGGGATCAGCGAGATTTCGTTTTCGGTAAACGTTTTGTTCGGTTTGCAGCCGGAGAACATGTAAAAGCAAAACAAAATTAATATTCCTGCAAATGTTGTTTTCATAGCAATTTCATTTTGATTTAGCGAGTACCAAGATAGGAAATATTTTCCCATTCGGTTTTTTTCGTCTTGTGCTTTAGTTGTTTTTATCCTTGAAAATGAATGAGATTTTTACCTATTTTGATCTGATTTGTTGCCGTAACTTTACGTAGGGGAATTTGCTACTAATTATCAAACCCATTTATATGAATCTATTCAAATTATTTTTTATTTGTCTGACTTTTTTGACTTTGAATGTATCGGCTCAGCATGAAAATCAGACTTATGTGACAGATCCCAATCCGCTCATTCAGCAAAGAATTGAAGAGTGGAAAGACATTAAATTCGGACTGCTGATGCACTGGGGCCCATACAGCCAATGGGGAATCGTTGAATCCTGGTCTATTTGTCCTGAAGATGAAGGCTGGTGCATCCCTGATACAGTGAAAGACTATTTTCATTACAAAAAGCAATACGAAAATCTGGGGAAGACCTTCAATCCGACCAAATTCGATCCTGAACGCTGGGCCAAAGCCGCCAAAAATGCCGGGATGAAATACGTGGTTTTTACGACCAAGCATCACGATGGATTTTGTATGTTCGATTCGAAGTATACCGATTACAAGATAACCGGGAAAGACAGTCCTTTTCGTACCAACGCGAAAGCCGATGTTACCAAAGAAATTTTCAAAGCTTTCCGAAACGAAGGTTTCTGGATTGGTGCCTACTTTTCGAAGCCCGACTGGCACAGTACCGATTACTGGTGGCCGCAATTTCCGCCGCTCGACCGAAATGTGAATTATGATCCGGCTGCCTATCCCGAACGCTGGAACAACTTCGTGAATTTTACCCATAATCAGGTAATGGAAATTTGCTCGAACTACGGAAAAATCGATTTAATGTGGTTCGATGGCGGCTGGGTTCAGAAACATCCCGATAAAGGCGCTGCTCCCGAAGGGCCCGGATTTAAAGTCAAAAAGTATTTCAATCAGGATATTAAAATGGATGAACTGGTTTCGAAAATCCGCTCGAAACAGCCCGATTGTATTGTAGTTGATCGCTCAGTGGAAGGCAAAAATCAGAATTACCTGACTCCTGAAAATCAGGTTCCCGACAAAATGCTGCCTTATCCGTGGGAATCGTGCATGATTTTGGGCGGAGGCTGGTCCTATTCGTTCAACGCTAAAATGATGCCTACACGCAAAGCTATTCATATGCTTACCGATATTGTTGCGAAAGGCGGTAACCTTTTGCTGAACATTGGTCCGGGCTCTGATGGAACCTGGTATGAGGAAGCTTATTCGCGACTAAATGAAATTGGCGACTGGCTTAAAATAAATGGCGAGGCTATTTACGGTACGCGAACCATTGCTCCATACTACGATGGCAAATTGCGGTTTACCCGTTGCAAAGACGGATCGGCGAACATCATTTATCTGCTTGACGAAAATGAAAAACTTCCGGCTGAAATTCAGGTCAAAGGTTTTACTCCTGAAAAGGGAGCAAAAATAGCGCTTCTGGGCAAAAAAGGGAGTTCGTTGAAATGGAAAGCTGATGGAAGCGGGTTCAAAATTTCAATTCCTGAAAATCAGACTAAAACATTACCATCAACCTATGCAGTTGTGTTTAAAGTAAGTGCATCGTGAAGTGATTTTCAGTTTAGTCAATTTAATAAAGGTGCTATGATAAAAAGAAACCTGTTCTTTATATTTCAATTCCTTTTCATACAATTGTTTTCAGTTTCAGGGCAGCCAATAAGCCTGCACACTGATGACCTCATATTGATTCTGAACGAGAAAGGGAATTTGTCAGCTATCACCAATCCGTGGACCAACAAAAATTATCTGGCATTTGGTGAAAAAGCTCCATTGCTGAAAATACGGGTTGGTACTACCTGGGAAGAACCTGCCAAAGCAGATTTCAACTCAAAAACCGGGATTCTTACCCTCCATTTCCCTGTTTCAAAAATTATTGCTGAAATACAGGTCGTATCAAGCAAAACGCACCTGACTTTCCGGCTGACCAAACTAAGCAACAAAGATCGGGTGAGCGCCGTTTACTGGGGCCCTTATCCTACCATTATCAGTCAAACCATCGGTGAGGTGGTTGGTGTGGTTCGGGATGGTCAATATGCCATCGGACTTCAGGCACTGAATCCGAAAACATTGGGCGGAATTCTTAGAAATGAAGGAGGAACGGATGATTCGCGCGGAAATGCAGCCATTGCTCAGCCTTATGGAAGCAGTATTCAGGCTTACAGCCTCGACCGGTCAAAACCACGAATTCTTTCAGTTTGGAACGATCAATATCCTGATATGCTGGTTCCAGCCATTTCCGGAGAAACAACCATTGGTTCGGCTATTGCATTGTTTGGCTGTTCTGAAAACCAGGTTCTGGATCATATCGAGGCCATCGAGCTGGCAGAGGGATTGCCCCACCCACTTATTAACGGAGTTTGGCAAAAGCAATCACCTGAAACCGGAAGAGCTTATCTGATTGCCGATTTCAACGAAAGCAACATCGACGCCATGCTCGATTATACTCAACAAGCCGGATTGATGTCACTTTATCATGAAGGTCCGTTTCAGTCATGGGGCCATTTTATCCTCGACCCGAAAAGTTTTCCAAACGGAATTTCAGGTATGAAAAACTGCGTGGAAAAAGCTGCCAAAAAGGGTCTGCGCATTGGTGTTCATACGCTCAGCACATTCATCAATACTAATGATCCGTATGTTTCGCCGGTTCCCGATAAACGATTATCAGAAACCGGTTCGTCCACGATTTCGGAGAATATTACTGAAACGGTATCCGAAATTCCTGTCGTGTCGAATCAGTTCTTCAAAAATCTCAAACCCAGCACGCTTCATGCAGTAAGGATTGGCGATGAGATTATTCGTTTCCGGGAAGTATCGGCTGAGTTGCCGTATAAATTGCTGAATTGTCAGCGCGGAGCATTCGGGACAAAAGCTTTGCCACATACTAAAGGAGAACATGCCGGAATGCTTTTGGATTACCCATACAATACGCTGTTCCCGAATTTTGAACTTCAGCAGGAAATTGCCGGAAATCTGGCCCGGTTTTTCAATGAAACAGGTGTTTCGCAAATGGATTTCGACGGTCATGAAGGATGCATGTCGTCGGGCGAAGGGGAATACGCCGTTCAGGCCTTCGCAGAAAAAGTCTTCCGTGAAACCAACCACACGCTGGTAAACGGAACCAGTCGCTCGAGCCATTATTACTGGCACATTTGTCATTACTGGAATTGGGGCGAACCCTGGTATGGCGGGTTTCGTGAATCTCAGGGCGATTACCGGCTCGAAAATCAACCGCTTCTCGAGCGCAATTATATGCCCAACATGCTTGGCTGGTTCTTGCTGTCAGCCACTACCGGCGTTGAAGACATTGAATGGATGATGGCCCGTGCCGCGGGATATCATGCGGGTTTTGCCCTGGTTGCCCGATACAACAGCCTGCAGAAGAATCCAAATACCTCACACTTGCTGGCTTTGATCAAGTTGTGGCAGGAAGCTACGCAACAGAAAATATTTTCGCCCGATCAGCTGGCCCGAATGAAAAATCCGGCCAATGATTTTCATTTGGAAAAAAACGGGCAGGACTGGAAGCTTTTCCCATTCAAAAAATACAAGTTTGAGCACACCAGGCAACTCCTTCAGCCAGGGCAACCGACCTATTCGGAATGGACCTTTGAAAACAGAGATGCGGAACAACCTCTATGTTTTAATCTAACCTTGATGGGAAAAGACTGTACAGTAGGTCGTCCATGGATTGAACTGGATGGCTATTTTAAACTGGAATTGCCTGAAATATTTGAAGCCGGAAATTCGATTGTTTGCGATGGTAAAACCATCAAACTCTACAACAACAAAGGGAGTTTTATACAGGACATTCCATTGAATCAGCCCATTCCTATACTAAAAACCGGCAGGCACAGCATTAAATTCGATTGTGCATTTCCCGAAGAAAGCGAATTGGTCAACCGTTTTATCATTAAGACCAAAAGTAATCCTGAAATTATTCGGAAATTGTCATTTTAACCCGATACATTGATTCACCTAAAAATACATCAGCATGAAGAAGATATTGATTCTGTTTGGATTTCTTTTTCTCCGGTTTTCGGGTTCTGGGCAGAATCTGATCACCGCAGACGATCATCTGGTTAACGGCTTTAGCCGGAAGATTTCGGGTGATGATTTTTCATATCATTCCTCCATTTCAGGAATTGAAAAATCACTGATCATCCGTGCAACCGATGGCAAATATTCGATGATCTGGCAAACCGAAAATGTGCCTTTGGATATCAAAGAAAAGTATGTCACCATTGCCTGGCTGGCCGGAATCGGTTCCAGTCCCGGATTCGCCGACATGACACTGCAAGTGAATAACAACAGCAAAATTACTTTCCATACGGATGGCAAAAAGGACTGGAAAATACAGTCGAATGATGGCTCGGAACTGTTTTTTCATTCCGATATGGAGGATCAGCACGGCGATAAATTCGGGTTTATGTTTCTCCGGATTCCCTCAGAAAAAGTGGAGAAAGGAAAACCGATAATCCTGAAAATGACCGGCGGAAATGATCAGAAGACCTCGTGGTACATGACTTTCCAAATGCCTGTTCGTTCGGGATTGACTGTTCGTCCGTTTCCGGCCATCATCAAGGAAAACGGAAAAAACAGGCAACTGATTTCAGGAAGTATCCTGTATTTCGGACTTCCGGAGACCGCTAAAATATTTGTGGATGGCAAACTGATCAAACAACAGGAACTAAAGTTCGGGGCCAATTACCTTCGGTTGGGACTTCCTGAAGTGAAGCAAAAGAAAAAAGTCAGATTCAGACTTGAAGCCGGAAGTTTTTCACAGGAACTTAAGCTGGAGCAGTTTCCGGTTCGTCAATGGCAGGTTAACCTGGTGCAGCACTCGCATACCGATATTGGTTACACCCGCTCGCAAACCGAAATTCTGGCCGAGCACCTGCGCTACATTGACTATGCGCTCGACTTTTGCGATGCCACCGACAACTATCCCGATGCAGCTAAATTTCGCTGGACCTGCGAAGCGGCCTGGGCCGTTGACGAATTCCTGAAATGTCGGCCAGCCGGGCAAGTTGAACGATTCAAAAAACGGGTAAAAGAAGGCCGGATCGAAATAGCATCAATGTATTTTAATTTCGACGAACTGCCCGAAGAACAGGTTTTGGCAGCTTCACTTCAACCTCTGAAACGCTTTAAGGAAAACGGTTTACAACCTTTGATGGCCATGCAAAACGATGTGAATGGTATTGCCTGGTGCATGAACGATTTTTATCACGACCTGGGTGTGAAATACCTGAACATGGGTACACATGGTCATCGTGCGCTGATTTGTTTCGACAAACCAATCCTTTTCTGGTGGGAATCTCCTTCAGGAAACCGTATGCTGGCCTACCGCGCTGAGCATTACATGACCGGAAACACAGTTTTCGAAATAGACAAAGGCGATATTCCGAATTTCGAGACCAAGTTGCTGAATTACCTGACTTCGCTCGGTGAAAAAGGCTATGTCTATGATGTTATTTCAATACAGCATTCGGGTTATCTCACAGATAATTCACCTCCTTCGACTATTGCTTCGGAGGTAATCCGCAAATGGAACGAACTTTACGAATGGCCAAAACTGAAAACTTCAACTGCCACTGCCTTCTTCGAGGAAATGGAAAGCAAATATGCAGCTTCATTTCCGGTTTATCGTGGTGCATGGCCCGACTGGTGGACTGATGGATTTGGTGCTTCAGCGCGCGAAGTGGCTGCTACCCGAAAAGCGCAGAGTGATTTGACCGCCAATTCAGGAGGACTTGCCATGGCTGAAATCCAGGGTTCAGCGCTTCCGAAAAATGTAAACGAGCGAATTGACCTGGCAAACAATGCGCTCTTGTTTTACACCGAACACACGGTAGGTTATTCCGAAAGTGTACGCGAACCTTACCACGAACAAACGATGGAACAGCGGGCCATTAAGGAATCGTATGCCTGGGAATCGTACCGGAGAGCCAAAATGGTTGGTGAAGAAACCATGGGATTACTGCAAAGTCATATCAGAAACGAAACCAAACCTACGCTGGTAGTTTTCAACACCCTGAATTGGAATCGCTATGGAATGGTAACCGTTTATATCGATCATCAGTTGGTTCCGAGAAATACCCATCCGAAAATTACCGATCAGGCTGGAAATGTCTGCCAGGTTCAGGCGCTCAGTCATCGTTCTGACGGAACCTACTGGGCGATCTGGGTCAAAGATATTCCGGCATTTGGATACAAAAAGCTGCAGATCGATCCGGTTGACGGACTTCAGGAGGAAAGCAGCAAAGTGCTGAAAACAAAACTCGAAAATCAATGGTACTCCGTTCAGGTTGATCCGAAAAAAGCAGTCATAACTTCCTGGTTCGATAAAGATCTGAACAAGGAACTGGTTGATCCGAAAGCGCCACATGCGATGGGCGAATTTATCTACGAAAGGCTGGGAAACCGCTACCAGATGGAACAAAAACGACTGGACGATTTCAAGCGTTTCCCGTTTGATTCAGCGCGCTTCGATAGCTATTCCAAAGGTCAGGTTTGGAACACCATTCACCTGAAAGGAAGAACCGCAGCTTCGGTTGATGGTTATGATGTGGAAATGGAAATCCGCATGTTTAATACAACGAAACGTATCGATCTGGCCTTTTCCCTGGTAAAAAAACCAATCGTTGATCCGGAAGGAATTTACATTGCTTTCCCTTTCCAACTGGATAATGGCAAATTATTTTTCGACGTGCAGGGTGGAGTGGTTGAAGCCGGGAAAGACCAGATTCCGGGTTCATCGAACGACTGGAACACGGTTCAGCATTTTTCAGTGTTGCGAAACTGCGAAACGCAGATCATCATGGGTAGTCCTGAGATTCCGCTGATGCAGTTTGGCGGAATCAACACCGGTCGCTATAAAGCAGGCGCTTTGCCCGAAACCACGCACATGTATTCGTGGCCGATGAACAATTACTGGGTCACCAACTTCAATCCCGACCAGAAAGGGCAGCACGAATGGTCGTATTACCTCACTTCGGGCAGTGATGTGTCGAACAGCGAAGCCACCCGCTTTGGCTGGGGAGCCCGAGTTCCATTCCTGACCCGTATTTTGCCGGGTGGAGGAGGAGGCGAACCGGTCTGGCAAAAATCACTGATTTCAGGCTGGCCCGAAAATGTAATTCTGGTCAATGCTCAACCGGTTGAAAATGAAAAAGCTATTGTAATCCAGGTTCGGGAAACCAATGGGAAACCAGCAGATTTGGCTTCTCTGAAGCAGATTTCAGGAACACCGTTTAAAATCACTCAAGTGAATGTATTAGGAGAAGCAATTCAAGGTGGAACTCCAGCTCTGAAACCTTTGGGAAGCGGATTCTATAAACTGGGCTGGTAGATAAATGAACCACATACATAGGGCACAATAGAAAAAAAACTTTTTAATCTATGCTTCTATGTGGATTATACGTTATTGCCTGCCGCTAAACGACACCATCTTTTGGATTTGTTCGTCCCACAACCGAAGCCTCAACGACTTCAGGCTCATCATGAAAGTAACAGGTTTTACTTCCTTTAAAATCGTATTTTCGCGGTAGCATTTACTGAGGTAATAGTTGGGAATACGGGCATTCAGGTGGTGAATGTGGTGAAACCCGATATTTCCGGAGAACCATTGCAGAATTTTTGGAAACTTAACAAATGAACTGCCTTCCAGCGCTACAATCCGGTAATTCCAGTCTTTACTCCTATACCAGGTGACATCTTCGTATTGGTGCTGCAGGTAAAACAACCATAAACCTGAAACAGCCGCAATATAAAGAATTGAAAGCTGGATAACCACAAAAGTGCTGAACCCGATAAACAGACTCAAGACCACACAAAGGAACAGAAGTGCAGCATTCGTGAAGTAAATATTCAGTTTTTCCTTTCGGGTCAGGCCTTTTTGGGTCAGGCGGTTTTGAATCAGAAACACATAAAGCGAACCTATACCAAACATGACAAGGGGATTACGATAGAATCTGTATTTGAATCTTCCCCATTTATCGCAGGCCAGGTATTCTTCTTTGGTCATAGTCCAAACATCACCAACTCCGCGCTTATCGAGATTACCCACCGTGCCATGGTGTTTCAAATGCTGGTTGTGCCATTTGTCGTAGGGAGTAAAGGCCAGTATTCCGAAAAACATCCCAACAATCCGATTGATTTTTTGTGATTTAAAATACGATCCATGCCCGCAATCATGAAAAATAATGAACAGCCGCACCAGAAATCCTGCGGTCAGAATGATTAAAAAGGCACTCAGCCAGTAAGAAACCGAAAGGCTGTAAACGATTATAATCCATAATCCGATATAAGGGATAAACGTGTTGGCTATTTGCCAGATACTTCTACTGAAGCTGGAAGCCTGATATTTTTCTATGTTTTTGCTGATCGCCATCCAGGGATTGGCGTCAGGACTTAAGTTTTCTGAAGGATTCATTTTGCAAACGGATTAAATTCATTCTTTCCATGGGTTAAACGAATTTTGACGACCTTAAGTTCTGAAGAATGTGTTGAAAACCGGTAAATATTAGTTCAGAAAGAGATGGCCCTATTCTACAACCGGATGATATAATCAGTTAAATTGCTGTCTCCATCCAGGTTAAGCTTTTTGCGGATACGGTAGCGGTGGTTTTCAACCCCCCGGACAGAAATACCCAGCAACGGGGCAATTTCCTTGGATGAAAGGTTCATTCGGAGAAAAGCGCACAACCTCAAATCGCTGGGTGTTAGGTCGTGATAATTGTCCTTCAGAGTTTTCATAAACTGCTCATGCGCCCTTTCAAAATTGGCTTCAAACACCTTCCATTCATCCTGACTCGACATATTGTCGTCAATTTTTTGTATAAGTGTATCGTAGTATTTGTCTGGATAACGTGATCCAAGCTGTTCTTTCTGATTTCGGAGCATATCTTTCATGTTCATCAGAAATTCATTTTTCTTGATGATGGACATAGTCGAACTGGCCAGTTCAGAACTTCTGAACGAAAGGTCGGCCTGTAGTTTTTCATTCCGGAGTTGAATGAGTTCACGTTCTTTTTCTTCGCGTTCGCGGCTTTCTTTCTGACGTGTTCGTGAAATAATTCTCATTCTGAAAACGAAGAGTCCGGCCAAAATTGTCAGGACATAACAGAGGTAAGCCAGGACAGAACGGTACCAGGGTGGTAAAACAACCAGCTTGATTGAATACTCCTGACTGGACTCCCCCCAATTGTTTACTGCTTTAATTTTGATCGTGTAATCGCCTACCGGAATTCGTTTGAAACTAAAAATCGGCTTTTCCAAAGGATCAGACCATCTTTGGTCAAGTCCATCGATATACGACTGGTACTTTATTTTATCACTGCTGAAAAATGGAAATGAAAACCGGAGTTGCAGGTTGTTTTTGTTGAAGTTGAGAGTTATTAGATCGTTGTTCAAAGGCAAATCGCTGATTTTTTCATTCGTTCCGCTTATTGAAATGCGTCGTAACTTTGGTCTTTCCTTTGAGATTAATGAAGCCGGACTGATGGTGCCGGCATTCAGAAGTGCATATCCATTTTCGAGACAAAGAATAGCTTTGGATGTGCTTATCGGAACGATGTTTTCGTATCCGGTCACAAGTTGGTTATTGAATAATCCGGTTGGATATTCCTTAATTTTGATGACTTCTGAATTCATAATTTTAAACAATCCGAAAGACACATCGGTAATAAACCAGTAGTGATTTTCCGGACCCGCCACAATACGGGTTGCTTTCTGATAATTGCCCATCTTTTCATTCAGCGACTGGTAATCGATGATGGTGTCTTTTAAATCATCATAGGTAAAAAGTTTCCCGCCGGTAGTAAACACAATCCGGTTCTCCACTTTAAATACATGGATATTGTGGTCCTTCCCAAATACCTCATTACCGTAATAGTGATTGAAAATCAATGAATCACGGGGATTAAATTTAAGCCTGAAAATACCACGGTATAAGTGGCTGGCCCAATAATTTCCCAGATGGTCCACTTCAATGTACCGAATCAGGTCGTTGAATTGATAAATGATCCGGTCGATTTTCCATTGTGATTGATCTTTGGTATAAAATATCAGATTTGAATAGGTACTTTGCACCAGCGAATTGGGCTTCAGCGGATTTTCAGTGATAGAAAAACACCCGGAGACAGATGAAATATGTCTAGTCTGATCATTTTGAATTTCAAAGGTTCCATTGTTGTGGTTCACAAACAGCCGGTCGTCAATAACTTTGCAATCCCAGATTTGGCCCTGAGTTTCGGGAACCAGTCTGAAGGGTTCACCAGTTGAGGCAAACGGCCTGAAAAACAAGCCCTGATTGGTTCCCACGTACAATTTATTGCGGTAAACGGCTGCCGTATATACAGTCCCCAACTCTTTTCGTTCGATGATGGAATACGAAGGGTCGGGCGAAAACGAAATAAAATCAATGCCTTTATCCATTGCAATCCATATGTTTTGGTTGGTGTCGGACATGACTCCCAGCACCGTATTGTTTTGCAGTCCGTTTTCTTTATTGAAATGATGAAGAAGCGTTCTATTCAGGTCTAAAACGGAAATTCCATCGAGAATCGTTCCGATTATGATTTTTCCGTCTGAAGTAAGGCAACCCCGGTTGACGATATTTTTTTTGAAATAATCGTTTTGGGCGGATTGCCATATTGACAATTTTTGTCCGTCGTAAAACAGAAGTCCCTCATTGGCAGTACCGAGAATTAATTGCGATTGATTAAGCGATAAAACGAACCGTATCTCAGCGTGGCTTAAAAAGTCATTGACCAGGTATGGTGAGAACTCTGCACCTTTGATTTGGTATATGCCTTTGTTCATGACATTGACAAATATCCGATCGCCTCCGTCAGATATGGAATTGACAAATCCTTCCGGATAAACGATTTCGAATTTTTGATAATCGTAGATAAATACTTTCGAGAAGGATTGGAAATAAACGCGATCATTTGAAATGATAACATTCCAGAATTCTTCGTTGGCAGTAAAATTACTTTCGACTTCTTTTTTCAGGGAATGATATTCGAGGCGTCCAAGTGAATTGCGTTCCCAATAACCCAGTTCGCGGTAACCGGCAGTGAAAATGCGGTTATTCTGATTGACCGTTACAGCCCGGATGATGGCTCCTTCAGGCGCTGGGTATAATGTCCATGTGATCCCGTCAAATTCAAGTAATCCAATATTGTTGGCAAAATACATGTATCCGCTGGCATCCTGCGTAACCGACCAGTTTTGGCTGGCAGCCTGATATTCCTGCTTGGTATAATTTTTAAGGTAAAGTTCAGGTGCAGCCAATAAGTTGGAACTGCACGGAAGCAAACAAAGAATAAACAGCAGTTTGCGGAGGTATGGATAATTGTTTTTGATCATTGGTCATTTTCAATTACGGGAAACTAAAAGTAGTGAAAAAAGAAAAATAGACTGTTATGATTTAAGATAGTTCTTCAAAATTGTACTTCGAAACTCATTTCTTTAAATATAGAACATCATTTTCGAATCCTTTTTGCCAATTGTTTGTTTAAACTAGATGAGAAAAGTAAGCTTTTTAATATTCTTATTTGTAGCTATTTAGAATGTCATTCTGAAATGTTGATGAGGTAAATGTGCAATGCTATGCAACATATTTCAACTATGATGAATCAGAGGTGTACCGTTTTTTTTCTTTTACGCCACAGGGTAGTTTAGCTTTGTTTTGCGAATTTCTGAGAACTAAAACTGAGACTATGAAAAAATTATTTGTCTTACTGAATCTTCTGTTGTCAGTATCAATCCTTTTTGCTCAAAATGTAATAACTATAAAGGGAAGAGTTACTGATACACAGAATGAAACGGTCCCCGGTGTTAGTGTTTTAGTAAAAGGCACTTTACGGGGCACAAATACTGATGGCGATGGGCAATATTCTATTTCTGCAAGTCCACAGGCGATACTTGTATTCACCTGCGTTGGATTACAAAGTCAGGAAGTTTCTGTCAATAACCAGACAACTATTAATGTTCAGTTAAAAGAACAAACTTATGATCTTGATGAAGTTGTGGCAATTGGGTATGGTGTTGCCCGCAAGCGCGATCTGACCGGATCAATCGTCTCGATTGATGGTAATAACCTGAAAACTTCGCCTGATTACAGCCCGGTAAAATCTTTGCAGGGTAAAGTCCCTGGCCTGGTGATGACCAACAGCGGGGCAGCAGGCGGAAGCCCTACCATTCGCCTGCGCGGTATTGCAACAGTCAATGCAAGCACAAACCCACTTTTTGTGGTTGACGGGATGTTTGTTGACAACATTGATTTTGTAAACCCAAACGATATCTCATCGGTTGAGGTTCTGAAAGATCCATCGTCACTGGCTATTTTCGGAGTTCAGGGTGCGAATGGGGTAATAATAATTACCACCAAACGGGCTGAAAAGGGAAAACTTTCAGTAAGTTATGATGGCTATGCCGGGGTGCAGGTATTGTCAGACCGTGATAGGCTAAAACTGACCAATGCTTCCGATTTTACTATGCTTTACAACGAACAACTCCGGAATATGAACCCGTCGGGCACTGAATGGGTACCCGATTTATTGGGTGGAGGAACTGACTGGCAATCACAAATTTTCCGTTCTGCAGCAATAAGTAACCACGGAATTAGTATTTCGCAGTCAGCGGAAAAATCAAGCAGCATTCTTTCAATCGGATATTTTTTGCAGGATGGTATTGTGAATTACAACTCCTATCAACGCTTTAACGGACGTTGGGCAGGCGATTATACCATTACCGATCATTTTAAAATGGGGGGTAATGTTACTTTAAGCCGGTGGGATGTTGATCCTGCAACTGCAAGTGTTTCAAATGCAGAACAGGCGTTGCCTACTTACCCTATATATTCCCCTGAAGAAGACCATGACCCAAACAACATTGGATCATATTACACACCTGCACCGGGCATTCAGAAAGATGTACCCAATCCTGTGGCTGTAATGGAAATTAACAAAGGCAACAGCGAAAGTTATGGTTACCGGTCGGTTGGTAATGTTTATGCTGAAATTGGATTTTTAAAAGATTTCACATTCCGCGCTACCGGTTATGGAGACATTGGCATTAACAACGGTAGCAACTATACACCGCGCTTTGACGTAAACAACTCAACATCGAACTCTTCGCATAAAAGCGAAAAAACATCGTTCAGCAGAAATACCGGAGAATACACTAAGTATCAAATGGACTTAATTGTTAATTATAGCAAAACCAAAGATTTACACCGGATTGGCGCTATGGTTGGCTATACAGCAAGGGTTCAGGAAAGTAAAGGATTTAATGCTGCCGCCGACACATTGGTTAGCCCGGATATGTGGATTGTTCCTCCTGATTTTTGGTTGTTAAGCATGGGGTCCAACTTAAATAAAACCAATGGAGATTGGTACGAAGCCGAGTCATTTATCTCATACTTAGCAAGGCTTAACTATGCTTATGCCGACAAATATCTGGTTTCGGCCACCTTCCGTGCTGATGGTTCATCCAAATTTTCGCCCAATATGCGATGGGGATATTTCCCATCTATCGGTTTGGGTTGGGTTGTAACCGAAGAAGAATTTATGAAAAACCTGAGCAGTAATATAGACTATATAAAAATCAAAGCATCGTGGGGTAAATTAGGCAACGATAAAATTGGAAATTACCTGTGGTTCCCTACGATCAATCCCAAAGGCCAACAGGTGGTTGTGGACGGGAAAACCTATTACATACCAACAGTTAGCAATTTAGTTGACGAGAATATCCATTGGGAGGTGGTAACAGGTTTGGATGCCGGTTTCGAAAGCCGGTTTTTTAAGAATCGTTTATCGCTCGAACTTGGATATTATACCAAAACAACCAGCGACCTGCTGGCTTATGTTGCGCCACCGATATCAGTTGGGGCCGGATATGCCATTACGAATGCCGGAGAGATACGAAACCGTGGAGTTGAATATATCCTTTCGTGGCGCGATAAAATTGGTGATTTCAGATATGGGATCAGTACCAACGGTGCAACACTGAAAAATAAAGTGCTTTCCCTGGGGAATGATAATTCGGATATTGTTACCGGAAAGTACCACCGAACATCTGTCGGTCATTCTGTCGGTGCAATTTACGGCTATGTTCAGGATGGGATTTTCCAAAATCAGGAAGAAATAAATAGCTATTATCCAGCTTCATGGACTTCCAAACCAGGCGATATCCGATATAAGGACCTGGATGGAGATAAAAAAATTACAAACAAGGACAGGGGATTCATCGGAAGCAGCATCCCCACATTTACCTACGGATTAAGCCTGAACGGGAGCTACAAAAATTTTGATCTGAACATAGATTTCAATGGAGGATATGGGAATCAAATCATTAACACGAAGAAATTACCCACCTATGCGCAATTTAATTTTCACACTACAGCACTCAATCGCTGGCATGGAGAAGGAACTTCAAATGTTGAGCCTGCATTGAATACCTCACGCGGCAACAATTTTGAACCCTCGACCAACTTGCTCGAAAGTGGCGCATACTTCCGTATCCGGTCCATTCAGGTTGGCTACAACCTACCTGAAAATCTGGCGAAATTACTGGGAAGCCAAAAGTTCCGGGTATTTGTGAATGCCCAAAACCCAATCACGTTCAAAAACAACAGTGGCTATACGCCTGAAATTGGTGGTGGTATTCTCGATGGAGGCATTGACAGTGGTGGTACCTACCCACTTCCTTCGGTTTACACAGCAGGTTTAGCAGTTAACTTTTAATTCAGGATATTATGAAAAAGATACTATTACTTTTCGCCATAGTGCTTATTGGCACAGCTTGCTCAGAGGATTTTTTGGACCGCTACCCAAAGGGACGCTGGCATCACGGAAACTATACTCCTGATAATACACTGGACAAAGGAATACTGGTTGAAGCTAAATTAGCCCAAGCTTATGGGACCCTTCGGGGTTGGCCATTCTGCTGGGCCAACTTTGGAATGAATAATTACACGACTCCTGATGTGGAAAAAGGCAGCACTCCCAGCGACGGGGGCGATATTACCCAATTCAAATCATTAAGCTTCACAGCAAGCAATGCCCCAATAGCAGATTATTACAGCGCTTGTTACAATAGCATATTTCTTACCAATGAAGCTTTGGCGCTAATAAGTGCATTGGAGGATGCTGAAGCAGTGAAAAACACCTACCTGGCAGAAGCCTTGTTTCTGCGTTCGGTGATGTATTATCGGTTAACACAGGCATTTGGAGGAGTACCATTTGTTGATAAAGTTTTAGGACAGAATGAAAAAACACCTGCCCGATCAACACGCGTAGAAATTTGGCAAAAAATTGAGCGCGATCTGAAAGTTGCAATACCATTCCTCCCAACGCGAAAAGCACTATTGACAAGCGATAACGAAGGTCGGGCAACTCAAAATGCGGCTCGGGCTATTTTGGCAAAAGTGTACCTGTATCAAAAAAATTGGTCGGCTTCATTAGACCTTACTACAGCCATAATTGCATCAGGCGACAACAGTTTAAATACACCTTATGACCAGATATTTACTGAAGCCACCGAATATGGCGACGAATCGGTATTTGAAGTCTATGCCGATGAAAAACCGGTAGAACAAATCTATATGGGCAGTCAGTTTGCTCAGATTCAAGGTATTCGCGGTATTCCGAATTTAGGTTGGGGATTCAATGCACCCAGCCAGATATTGATGGATGCTTACGAAGCAGGTGATCCGCGTAAAGCTGCATCAGTTATTGCAGATGGCGATGTTTTGGATGGTAAAAAAGTAAGGGCTGATGCCGCCGGATATAAATTCTTCAATAAAAAAGCCTATACAAAAGCTTCGGAAAGGGGCTTGTACGGCCGTCCGGCAGAGGCTCAGGGGACATGGGTAAATATTCGGGTTATTCGCTATGCTGATGTAGTGCTGATGCATGCCGAAGCTGCCTGTGAATTGGGAAATGCAAACGAAGCGCTGGCCAAACTGGAAATGATTCGTTCACGTGCCCGTGGCGCTGACAATGCCCTGCTGCCTAAAATAACAACCACCGACATTGGGGAACTTAGGGCAAAAATTCATCAGGAACGACGGATAGAACTCGCTATGGAGTGGGAACGCTTTTACGACCTGATACGCTGGGGTGAGGCAAAAAGTGTAATTCCAAATTTTGTAACTGGCAAACACGAACTGTTCCCGATTCCTCAAACCGAAATTGATAAATCGGAAGGGATACTGACTCAAAATCCGGGGTATTAAGGTGCAGCCCCCTCTCCCGTTCAGCAAAAATAGGGAACAGGAAGGGTATTATTATAAATTGTATGATTACCTCATTTTTGTTACTCACCCCAAATCCCCGAGTGCTCGGGGGCTTCTCCCCTCTCTACTCGTAGAGAGGGGGTGGGTAAGCGAAGCGCACCCGGGGTGAGTCAGTTTAAAATATCTAATAAACCGAAATCCGATTTTCAGGTTATGAAACGAGCTCTTTCAATAATATTAGTTGCATTCACACTTTTAGCCTGTCGCGAAGATCCGCTTCCCACCATTGTTGTTGAGAAGAACGATGATACTTATACGCCTTCAAAAGTACAACCCGTACTGGAAGAATGGCAGCATAAAACCTTCAATTATTTTTACGATGGAGCGAGTGCGGAAACCGGATTGGCTTTGGAAGGAAATGATCGCGGAGCGGTTGTCACCATTGGAGGAACAGGATTTGGGCTGATGGCAATTATTGTGGGTTCCGAACGGGGTTGGATTACCCGCCAAATGGCAGCCGAACGAACACTGAAAATAATACGGTTTTTAGGGAAAGCCGAACGCTTTAAGGGCATGTGGTCGCATTGGTACAATCCGGATGGAACTGCTCATCCTTTTGGCGATCAGGTAAAAACTGGTGATGTTATCGAGAGCGGTTTTTTGGCAGCCGGACTACTCACTGCTTCCGAATATTACACCTCCAATTCGACAACTGAATCAGAAATTCGTGATTCCATCCAGTCATTTTGGAACAGTATGGATTGGCGGTTTTATGCCAGATCGGGCAATGCTATGCAATGGCTGTGGTATTCGCAAAGCAATCGTTTGACTATGGATATCAAAGGATGGAATGAGGGTTGGATTGCCTACATTCTGGCTTTGGCTGCTCCGGATCCTCACAATATCCCGGAAGATGTTTATGCCCGGGGCTGGCAAAGCAACGGTGGAATTTTTCACCCAAACCGGGCATTCTACGGATATGAACTCCCTTTAGGAGAAAATAAAGGTGGCCCTATGTTTTTTGCCCATTACTCCTTTTTAGGTTTAAACCCTCAAATGATCGAGGACAAATATGCCAACTACTGGAAGCAAAATGTGGCTCATACGATGATTAATCGTCACTATTGTCTAAAAGAAGCTCCCTCCACTTATAAATATGATGAACTTAATTGGGGGCTAACTGCCTGTTACGGAGGTAAACCACCGTGGAATTACTCTGCCCGATCGCCTTTGAACGACGATGGTGTAATTGCACCAACTGCCGCCCTGGCTTCATTTCCTTACACACCTTTTTACAGTACTCAGGTGCTTCTGAATCTCGCAAACATGCCACTGGCCCAGGGATCTTTCGGATTTGCTGATGCTTATTGCCTCAGCACAAATACTTCAGAAAAAAAGCATCTGGCCATTGACCAGGGACCAATTGTAGTGATGATTGAAAATTACCGGTCGGGGCTAATCTGGAAGCTGATGATGAAAAATGAGCATGTAAAACTAGGCTTGAAGCTTGCTGGCGTAAAAGATAAACCATCTTATAAACAAGGATTTCATTTGGCCATAATCAACACTCTTACCGGCGAATTTGACCTGATGCGCCATCCTGACCGCAAATTCTTTGAACTTGATTACTTCATGGAAAGTGCTGGTAATGTAAAATTTACTGTAACCAGTAAAGTGCAGAACAAATTAGTTCTTGAAAAAACAGTCCCCGGTAATGTTGGGGAAAATGTTTTTGAATTCGACAGCAAGGAAATTATCAACGGGAAACCGTACACTATAAGTATGACTACCCCTGACGGGAAACTATACACACTTCAAACAAGATTAAGATAGTTTATTTTATTAACACTTTAATTAACACGACTATGAAAGCAATGATCTCTACTTTTTGTTTGGTATTATTTTCACTGGGTATTTTATGGGCTCAGGAAAATATAGTTTTGGACGACTTTGAAAGTGGTACGGTAGGTTTTACCACCGAGGTACATGTAAATCCGGCCTCCAGCTTTGACATTGCGGTGGTGGATAATCCTGTTAAAGCAGGTATCAATCTCAGTAATAAAGTTTGGGAATGGAAACGCCACAATACCGGCGATAACCAGAACTGGGCCGGGTTTTGGGCTTCTTTAAAAAATGAAGTTCCTGAAGGGTATTCCCGCATTGAGGTTAAATACTTACGTAAAAATGCAACCTCACAACTTCGGATCAAATGCGAAGGCACTGTTACAAAAGAATTTAACGCGGTTGCCCCGGCTTCGAAAACAAACGAATGGGAAACCATGGTATTCGACCTGACTGCAAATGGGATAAAGAACATCAAGGTATTGGCCTTGTTCCCCGATTACTATACACCGATTGATCCTGCAGCGGTAGTTTATATTGACGATATTAAAGTTATTTACGAAAAGATTGTACTTCCAATCATTAGTTCGCTCACCCTTTTCAGCAACAGTACAAGCGACCGTTTTCACGACCAAAGCTGGGTAAACAAAACAGCTCCAAGCACAGTGGTTGCGGTACATTGGGATCCTGCTTCCGCTGAACCCGGCGATAAACTGCCATGTGTTACTACACCAGTAAAAGCTGGCGCCAATGCACTGAAACTTCAGTGGAAATCTGTTGAAGGTGGTGCATGGATGGCCTTGGTAGCCGCGGTAGGTTGGACATCATTTGACTTGACAAAGATGAAAGAACTCAAATTTTGGGTCAACTCTCCCGTTGCATTGGCTAAAACAACATTGCCAAAGTTCTTCTTCGAATCGCACAGCGGTACTCCGAATAAAACCGGAAAGCTGCTTTTGGGAAGCTATGTCACAGCCGATTTGGCTGCCAATACATGGACAGAAGTAATTATTCCACTTGCCGACCTTTGGGCTGCCGATGCAACATTTACAGCGAAAAATGTGGTGAAAGGTATCTTCTTTGAACAAAACTCGGCCGATAATGTAGAGCACATCCTTTATTTAGACGAGTTTAAGTTCAATAATACCAACATTGTAGTGGACGACTTTGAAAGTGGAACAGTTAGTTTTACTACTGAAATACACGGAAATCCACCTGCTCATTTTGATTACGCTGTAGTGGATAATCCTTATAAAACGGGTATCAACACCAGCAATAAAGTCTGGGAATGGAAACGCTACGATGCCGGAACTGAGAACAAAACATGGGCAGGTTTTTGGGCTGTTTTAAAAAATGAAGTCCCTTCGGGTTACCACAGGATTGAAGTTAAATTCCTGCGAAAAAATGCTACTTCACAATTACGCATTAAATGTGAGGGAGCAATTACAAAAGAATTTAATGCGATAACCCCGGCATCGAAAACCAATGTTTGGGAAACCATGGTATTCGATCTGACTGCAAATGGGATCAAAAACATCAAAGTTTTGGCAATGTTTCCCGATTACTATGAACCAATTGATGTTGCAGCAATCTCCTATATTGATGATATTACCGTGATCTTCGATGAGACTGTAGTTCCACCTCCACCACCAACATCGCTTACATTATTTGATAACAGTGCCAGCGACCGTTTCCACGATCAAAGCTGGGTGAATCAAACCGCTCCAAGTACGGTGGTTACAGAACATTGGGAAGCAGCAGGAAGAACTGATGGTGATAAACTACCCGTTGTAACAACGCCTGTTAAAGCTGGGACCAATGCTTTGAAACTTCAATGGAAATCAACTGATACTGGAGGCTGGATGGCCTTAGTTGCTTCAGTGGGTTGGAAAGCATTCGACTTAACAACCATGAAACAGCTCAAATTCTGGGTTTATTCGCCTGTGGTGTTGGCTAAAACAGCACTGCCAAAGTTCTTTTTTGAGTCACACAGCGGGAACCCAAATAAATCGGGGAAACTGCCACTGGCAAATTACCTGCCTAATGGTTTAGTGGCCAATACCTGGACTGAAGTGAGCGTGCCTCTTGCTGATGTCTGGGCTGCTGATGCAACCTTTGTGGCAAAAGACGTAGTGAAAGGCGTGTTCTTTGAGCAAAATACTGCCGATAATGTAAGTCACACCTTGTATCTCGACGAGTTTACATTCACAAGTTCGCCAACCGGCCTCGACATTCGGATTGAAGACAAGAATATTAACGCCTATTATACCCATGGAGAAATACATATTTCAAACTATTCAGGCTATGTTCGCGTATTCGATTTGGTTGGCAGGAACGTTGCCGAAGGGGCAGCCTTTGATGGCAAGCTCAGTGTTAACCTGACAAAAGGCATCTATATTGTAAATACGAACCTGGGTAATACTAAAATTGTGCTTCAATAACATCTAGTCTTAGTTCTCAGGGTTACTAATTTGGCGAAAAGGATGGTTGGGTTCGCTCAACTATCCTTTTGTAACTTTGAAACCTGAAATTGAAGTTGGTTAATCTTAAATAAGTACCCGGTATTTACCTAAGAAAGCGACTGAGACTGCGCCGTGAACTCAGTCAAACTCATGCCGAAGACTATCCTTTGCCGTCAGCTTCAACTGACGGACAGATTTAAAGCGCACTTTTGGCTTTAGCCACAGTTTATTGGGCTAAAGCCCCGGTCTTGTATCTTTCTTTTACCCGTTGACTTCAGTCAACGGCAAAGGATAACATTTCATTACATAGTTTTGAACACACTAAGACGGAAATTCATAAATTGTTTTTATTCCTGATCCCATGAACAATAAACTATTGTTACACTCAATTTGGCCCCTTTTCATGCTAATGGTTTTCTATTCCTGCGGAAGCGCCATAGTCAAAACCAAAAAAGACGTTGCACCAGCAACTCGTCTTTCTGATGATCAATTACTCGATTCTATTCAATACCGCACCTTCCAGTATTTTTGGGAAGGCGCCGAACCAACTTCAGGAATGGCTTGCGAACGAATTCATACCGATGGTGTTTATCCTGAAAATGATAAAAGCGTGGTGACTTCCGGAGGTTCGGGATTTGGAGTAATGGCCATTTTGGTTGGGATGGAGCGTAGTTTCATTACCCGTGAAGCTGGTGTTGAACGCCTCACCAAAATCGCCGGATTTCTTGAAAAGGCCGATCGTTTTCATGGCGCCTGGCCGCACTGGATGTTTGGGGAAACCGGCAAGGTAAAACCTTTCGGAGGTAAAGATAACGGAGGCGACATTGTTGAAACAGCCTACCTTGTTCAGGGTTTAATTTGCGTGAAGAATTACCTGAAACAGGATGTTCCGGCGGAAAAAGCATTGACCGAAAAAATTGCCAAACTATGCAATGAAGTGGAATGGAGCTGGTATCAGAATGGCAAACCCGCTCTGTATTGGCACTGGTCGCCAACTTACAACTGGGAAATGAACTTTGCCATCGAAGGTTATAACGAATGTTTGATTGCGTATGTGTTGGGGGCCAGTTCTCCAACTTATCCGCTCTCTCCTGAAGCTTACCACAAATGCTGGGCACGCAACGGAGGCATCAATGGCGAAACAACCAAATATGGTTATACCCTGAAGTTGAAACACAATGGCGCTGCCGAATATGGCGGTCCGCTGTTTTGGGCGCATTATTCTTATGTGGGGCTCGATCCGCGTAACCTGAAAGACAAGTACGCCAGCTACTGGGAAGAAAACCGCAACCAGGTTCTGATCAACTATGAGTACTGTGTCGAAAACCCGAAGAAATTTAAAGGTTACAGTACCGATTGCTGGGGGCTAACAGCCAGTTATTCGGTGAAAGGTTACGATGCGCATATGCCGTCGAACGACAAAGGTGTGATTTCGCCAACTGCTGCACTTTCGTCATTTCCGTATTCTCCGGAAGAAAGTATGCGTGCAGCCCGCTATTTCTATGATAAGATGGGCGATAAACTCTGGGGATCTTATGGCTTCTACGATGCCTTCAGCGAAACCGAAAACTGGTTCCCGCCGCATTACCTGGCCATTGACCAGGGACCAATTGTGGTCATGATCGAAAATTACCGTTCTCAATTGCTTTGGAAACTTTTTATGAAGGATAAAGATGTTCAGAACGGTTTGACAAAGCTTGGATTTACATTTGGAAAATGAATTGTTACGGGTTAGGGGATATGCGTTGCAGGTAATAACTCGAAACCCGGAACTCGAAACCCGGAACATTTTCATTGAAAAAATTCGTAACTCATGACGCGTAAATCGAAACAAACCTTCATATTTGCATCCACCACAAGGCTACAAACATGATTAAAACCATACACATGAAAAAATTACAAAGCTTGTTTATTATGATTGCGCTATTCGTATCTCTATTCGTTTCGTGCAATCAGAAACAGACTTCCGGCGGAGATCAGCAGATGAACGCTTTTATCAATGACCTGATGGGCAAAATGACACTTGATGAAAAGTTAGGTCAACTGAACCTGCCCGCATCAGGCGACATCATTACCGGAGCCGGAAGCAATAATAACATCGTTGACAAAATCAAGGAAGGCAAAGTTGGAGGACTTTTCAACATCAAATCAGCTGAAAAAATACATGCTGTGCAGCAAATCGCAGTAGAACAAAGCCGCCTGAAAATTCCTTTGATTTTCGGGATGGACGTGATTCACGGTTACCAGACCGTTTTCCCGATTCCGCTGGGAATGTCGTGCAGTTGGGACATGGCTCTGATTGAAAAAAGCGCCCGGATTGCTGCTCAGGAAGCCAGCGCTGACGGTATTTGCTGGACGTTTTCCCCGATGGTTGACATTGCCCGTGACCCGCGCTGGGGCCGTTTTTCCGAAGGTTCAGGAGAAGATACTTATCTCGGCTCACAAATTGCCCGAGCCATGGTGAAAGGTTATCAGGGCGATGATCTGCGGAAGAACAATACCATCATGGCCTGTGTCAAACATTTTGCCTTGTATGGAGCTGCCGAAGCAGGTCGAGATTATAATACCACCGACATGAGCCGCATACGCATGTACAACGAATATCTGCCTCCGTACAAAGCTGCCCTTGATGCCGGCGCCGGCAGCATTATGGCCTCATTCAACGAAATTGACGGCATTCCGGCCACAGGTAATAAATGGCTGTTGACCGATCTTTTGCGTAAAGATTGGGGTTTCAACGGATTTGTGGTGACCGATTATACCGGTATTCTGGAAATGGTTGATCACGGTATGGGTAACCTGAAAGAAGTTTCGGCACTTGCCCTAAAAGCCGGTGTTGATATGGACATGGTAGCCGACGGATTTCTGGGGACACTGAAACAATCGCTCAACGAAGGGAAAGTAACCCAGCAGGAAATTGATCAGGCTTGCCGGAGGATTCTGGAAGCCAAATATCAACTCGGACTTTTTGAAGATCCATACCGCTATTGCGATGTCAACCGTGCCAAAAGCGAAGTTTTTACTCCCGAAAATCGACAGGTTGCCCGCGAAATTGCTGTCCAGACTTTTGTTTTGCTGAAAAATGACAATCAAGTTTTGCCACTTCAGGATAAAAAAACGATTGCTCTAGTTGGTCCGTTGGCCGACAATCGCGAGAATATGCCCGGAACCTGGAGTGTAGCCGGTGATTTTGGGAAATCGGTTTCGTTACTCGATGGATTAAAGAATGCCCTCGGCGATGAAGCAAGCATCCTGTATGCAATGGGGACCAACGTGGTGAGCGATCCGGAACTCGATGCACGCATCAGTATTTTTGGGAAACCAACTAAATGGGATAACCGTTCGCAGAAAGAAATGGTAGCCGAAGCGGTGGCCGCAGCCCGAAAATCGGATGTAGTAATCGCAGCAGTTGGCGAATCGGCCGAAATGAGTGGCGAGGCTTCGAGCCGTTCAAATATTGATCTTCCGGAGAATCAGAAAGAACTGCTGGCTGCCTTGCTTGCAACCGGCAAACCTGTCGTGATGGTGCTGTTTACCGGACGTCCGTTAACCATCAGTTGGGAAAAAGCCAATGTACCGGCAATTCTGAATGTGTGGTTTGCCGGTACTGAAGCCGGAAATGCGATTGCCGACGTCTTGCTCGGAAAAGTCAATCCATCCGGAAAACTGAGTGCAACTTTCCCTCAGAATGTTGGACAAATTCCGCTTTATTACAATCACAAAAACACCGGACGTCCGTTGGCTGAAGGTAAATGGTTCTCTAAGTTCCGCTCCAATTATCTCGATGTTTCAAACGATCCCTTGTTCCCGTTTGGATTTGGATTGAGCTACACCTCCTTCGATTATAAAAACCTGAAACTATCAAATCCGGAATTAACGATCAATGGCGAGTTGAAAGTTTCGGTTGACCTGACCAACTCCGGAAATTACGACGGCGCCGAAGTGGTTCAATTGTACATCCGCGATATGGTTGGCAGTGTAACCCGTCCGGTGAAGGAACTGAAAGGTTTTCAGAAGATATTCCTGAAAAAAGGCGAAACCCGCACTGTTGAATTCGCTCTGACTGAAAAAGATCTGAAATTCTACAACAGCGAACTGAAACTGGTCAGCGAACCAGGCGATTTTAAAGTATTTGTTGGAACCAGTTCAGCTAATACGCTCGAAGCAGGGTTTGTGCTGAAATAATAGCCCCATCCCCAACCCTTCCCCAAAAAGGGAAGGGAGTTTCGGCAGTGAAAACTCAGAAAAGAGAATCAGGAAAAGAGAATACTTTCTGAGCATGTAGGTTCTATAGTCCCCCGTTTGGGGGATTTAGGGGGCTGTCTAAACATTTAAATATTAACCATGAAAAATCTGCTTTTCCCCCTTTTCTTTTTCCTTTTTTCTATTTCCTATCAGGCCAAAGCCCAGGAGTCCGAAGACAGCGTTATCATAATGAAAGGCCAGGTGAGCGATTATACTATCACCTTGAAAAAGAAAAAATTCCGCACCGGGCAAATTACCGGCCCCGACGGCAAATCACTGGAAGGGGCGACGGTCATGTATCAATACAGTCCGGCGCATGATAATTCTGATGCCAATGGCATGTACCGCATCGCTGATTACGGCGACACGATTATGGTGGTTTATTACCCCGGAATGGAAATGACCAGCGTGAATGTGAAACGAATGGGAAGTAAGGTGGACATCAAACTGAATTCACTGAAAGCAACTTCAGTAAAAACAGAAAAGGCAAGGGCAACCGAATGGTTCGATCCGAAAAACGATCACCCGAAAACCTTTTGCAACCCAGTTAACATCAGCTATAATTTCGAGCCATTCAATAACAATGTAAAAGCGAATGGCTCGTTTCGATCTTCGGCCGACCCGATTCTGGTGAACTACAAAGGCGAATATTTCCTGTTCTCAACCAATCAGGGTGGGTTTCATTATTCGAAAGATTTAAGTCATTGGGAATTTGTCTATGCCAGTTTCCAGCGCACCCCAACCGACGACGACCAGTGCGCACCTTCCGCTTTTGTAAGCGGCGACACGCTTTTTTATGTGGGGTCAACTTACCGAGGATTGCCTGTTTGGTACAGCACCGATCCGAAAAGCGGACGCTTCAAACGGAAAATCGAATCGGTTGCCCTACCCTTCTGGGATCCGGGATTTTTCCTCGACGACGACAACCGCTTGTACATGTATTACGGATCGAGCAACGAGTTTCCGTTGAAAGCCGTTGAACTGAACCGCAGCGACTTTTACCCCAAAAGCAAAATTACCGATGTGATGATGCTACGGCCCAACGAACACGGATGGGAACGCTTTGGCATGAACAATGACGATAGTACCACGCTGGCGCCTTTTACCGAAGGGGCTTTCATGAATAAGCATAAAGGAAAATACTATTTTCAGTACGGAGCGCCCGGAACCGAATTCAAGGTTTATGCCGACGGCGTTTACGTGGCAGACAACCCGCTGGGGCCGTTCAGTTACCAGAAACATAATCCGGTGTCGTACAAGCCTGGCGGCTTTGTGCAAGGTGCCGGTCATGGCGGAACATTTCAGGATAACTACGGAAACTACTGGCATGTGGCCACCTGCATGTTGTCGCTCAAATACAAATTCGAACGGCGCATTGGCATTTACCCGGCTGGTTTCGACGAGGATGGAACCATGTATGTTTCGACAGGCTACGGCGACTACCCTTGCCTGAACCCGACCAAAGCCACCGACCACCGAAGTGGAACATTCTCCGGATGGATGCTCCTTTCGTACCAAAAACCGATAACCGTTTCTTCTACGGATGGCGACCTGATTGCCAAAAATGCTTCGGACGAAAACATGCGCACCTACTGGGCAGCTAAAAACGGCAATCCCGGCGAATGGCTGCAAATGGATTTGGGCGGCGTGAAAGAAGTTCATGCGATACAGATCAATTACTACGAGCACAACGCTTTCCAGCACAACAAGGCGATGGATTTATACCACCAGTACCGCATTTACCAATCGGTTGATGCCCAAAGCTGGAAGTTGTTAATTGATAAAAGCGACAACGACCGCGATGTGCCACACGACTACGTGGAACTGCAAAAACCGATAAATACCCGTTTCCTGAAGATTGAAAACATACACATGCCCACCGGTTCTTTTGCAATCAGCGATTTCCGCGTATTTGGTTTGGCCAAAGGCGAAAAACCTGAAGAAGTTCGCAACTTTAAAGTTGACCACTCATCGGCTGACTCTCGTAATGCAATGATTAGCTGGAATCAATCGAAACGCGCTTATGGCTACAACATTTGGTACGGCGTTGCACCTGGTAAACGGTACAACTGCATCACCGTAAATGGTGAAACGAACTACAATTTCCGAGGACTGGACAAAGGTACAACTTACTTTTTTTCGATTGAAGCGCTTGGCGAGGCTGGTAGATCGGCGATGGGGAAAGAGTTGGAGGTGAGGTGATTGTGTTTATTTCACCCCCGGCATAATAATCCGGTAATTGCCACTCAGGTGCATCAGGCTGAACAGGTAGAGCAGTCCGTCGTAATATGGGTCAAAATAGCCATCGGAGTAGGGTTCAAGTTTGGCATTCCACACGGCATCAACGAATTTCCAGCTTTTGGCCTGGGTTCCCATTATCGAAGCGACAGCGGAAGTGGATACTAATCCCAGTGAATGCCGTAGTTTTTTGTATCCTCCTGCATCAAGAATCTCTTTTTGTTCAGGTAGAGTCCCGTCGAGCATAAACTGGTCTTCAAACGTGTCGATGCCCCGGCAGAAGAGGAAATTCTGGAACCGTTTGCCGTAATCCTGCTGCCATTTAATGTCTTTGGCGTACCACGAATAATCCATGGCAATGTTCATGGGCACCCGCCATGAATCGTAACGGAAGGCCGGTTGCATTTTCCAGAAATTGCGGGGTGCTCCGCTGAATTCGGCATAATCAGAGTTCAATGCGGTGGCCCGGTTACAGGCACGGTGGAGATAAACCCTCGCAGTATCGGCACAATCGCGGTAAAATTGTTCATGTCCGTCTTTGGCATATTCGGCCCAGACTTCGTAAAAAGCAGGTAAATGATACGATGGATCGGTCCAGGTATAGCCACCTTTATCAGGCACAAAGGTAATTTGTTTGTGTTCGGTATTGATCACATTCGTAACGCCTTGGGTACCGTTTTTGCTCCACATGGCATCGAGAATACGGCGGGCTTCGGCGTAGTAATTGATTCCGGTTTCGTTCCCCCAACGGTTGGAAGCAAACAACAAATCGGTTACAAAATAAAGTTCGCCATCGGAAGCAGAGCCATCTGAATTACGCTTGAAGGTTTTATTGTTGACACTCCAGGCAAAATAGGCATCACGTGGTCCGCCCTGGTGTTGCATGTATTTTCTGGTCCATCGCCACAGTTTGTCAAAAACTTCTTTTTTATCCATTTGTACCGCCACCATTAGTCCGTAGGATAAACCTTCCGTACGGCAATCTTTATTTTTAAGATCGGAAACATAGGCCATCGAATCACCCACTTCGAAATATACGCGGTCGGGTCCCTCAAAAACATCGTGATAAGCTTTGGCAAGTTTGGCATCAATGTCGGCCTGTTTGTAACCGGCTTCCAGAAAGACATTCCTGTATTTTCCGGTTTCATGGGCGCCTTTTTTCCAGGGCTTCATTTTTCCACGGTGGTCTTTTACATCCTTGTTGCAATCGGGAGTGGGAGTAACTCCTTGTCCCAAACAATAAAAGCTGAGCGTAAAAGTCAGCAGGGCAAAACAAAGTATCTTTTTCATGTTGGCCAGGTTAGGTTTTATAAGTAAAGCAAAATTGGGGAAAAACTTTGATTCTGCAAGGTTCACATGAATTCGAGTCAATATATCAAAAATATCAGGCAAATTATTGGTGTTGCAGTCTTTTAACACCTCCAATCATCAGAAAATAAAAAAGGTGTAAAATTCGGACTTGCATAATTTTTTCCCAAATTTACCTTTGTTTCCAATCGCACGTAATCTTAAAACCAAAATAGTTTCTATGAAAACCAAAATCAACTCGTTCAGTTTGTCTGTTATTTTGATCTTCTTATTCAACTTAAGCGGATTTTCCCAAACTCATTACAACCAGCAATGGCCAAGCTTCCGTGGCCCGTTTGCGTTGGGATTCATCGAAAATGCAAAAATCGCCACTATCTGGAATGCCGAAACGGGAGAACACATCAGGTGGAAAACTCCGATTCCGGGATTAGGTCATTCGTGCCCTGTGATCTGGGACAACTACCTGTTTGTGACTACGGCCGTCAGTACCACCAGCAGCGAATCGCTTAAAGTTGGCCTTTACGGCGATATTGACGAGGCCAACGACAGTACGATACATGAATTCAAAGTGTATTGCCTCGACAAATCCTCCGGGAAAATACTTTGGGAAAGGCTTGCACACAAAGGAATCCCAAAGTCGAAGCGACACACCAAAGCCTCACAGGCCAACTGCACTCCGGCCACCGATGGTAAATATCTGGTCGTTCACTTTGGTTCGGAAGGAATGTATTGTTATGATTTTATGGGTAATCTTATCTGGAAAAAGGATATGGGAATAATTAATCCGGGCTTCGCTGCCGTTCCCGGAATTGAGTGGGGCTATTCAAGTTCACCAATCATTTTCAAAAACAGAATAATTGTACAGTGCGACATTCCGAAAAATCCGTTTATTGCCGCATTCGACCTTCCGACGGGCAATGAAATCTGGAGAACTGCACGCGAAGAAAAAGCTCAAACCTATGTTACACCTGCCATATATACCAAGAATGGAAAGACTCAGGTTGTTGCAAATGGTTTTACCGATATGTGTGGCTACGATTTCGAAACCGGAAATGAAATCTGGAAACTTGGCAACGGAGGTGATATACCTACCCCAACGCCGGTTATCGCGAATGATCTGATCTACCTCAACGGTGCACATGGAAAGTTCTCGCCGATTTTTGCGGTGCGCCCAACTGCCAAAGGCGACATTACTTTGGCCGATGACAGTACCAAAAACCAATACATTGCCTGGAGCGTAAAACGGGGCGGCGCTTACATGCAAACACCGCTTGTTTACAACGGGTACCTTTACAACCTTCAGGTGAACGGCCAATTAACCTGTTTCGACGCGCTGACCGGAGAAGAGAAGTATAAGGAAAGCCTGAAAGAAGCATTTACGGCATCAGGCATTGCCGCCGACGGAAAACTTTATTTCAGTTCCGAAGACGGCAATATCTATGTAGTTCAGGCCGGACCTGCCTTTAAACTGTTAGCAAAAAATGTACTCAAAGATATATGCATGGCTACTCCTGCAATTTCAGGAAACACGCTATATTTCAGGACGCAGCATTTTTTGTTTGCGGTGGAATAGAATTGATATCCAGGAGTTTCTTCTGATTTTATTACAATACAAACTTTGGTGTTACTGCAATCACCATGTAGCAGATAATCCGGATCAAGTGACTTCACTAACAATTATCCATACCCTTTTTCATCTGGGAAAATCGTGTTTTTATTATCATTCAAACAAACCCTAAATTAAGCACACCTTAACTAATTAAATTATTTTTACTTTTGCAGCCATAAAAATCATATTTTATGAAACGTATCGGTGAAAGAGTAAAAAGGAGAAGGGAACTTCTGTACCTAAGATTAAATGACCTGGCTAAAAAAGTAGGTGTAAGTTCAAGTGCCCTTTCACAAATAGAAAGGTCCAAAGCCTTCCCGTCTATTCTAACACTGAAATCAATTGCCGAACATCTTCATACAACTGTAGGTGAGCTGATTGGCGAAAATGAAACATTAAGCAACAATCCTGTTGTCCGCCGAGATGAAATTAAGTTCGTTGAAAAGAATGCTTCCGGAACAGAAATATATTTGCTTTCACACCACGACATCCATAAACAAATGGACACTTATTTGGTCAGGTTTGTGAAAGGCTCAACACTGGAAGGCTTATTTACCAATATTTTCGCCCAAATTTACTGTTATGTCACGTCAGGTGCAGTCCAATTTGAATTAGATGATAAAAATTATACCCTGGAAATAGGAGACAGTATTTATTTCAATTCAAAATCGCAATACAACGCAAAAAATGACACAGAACAGCTTTGTGACCTTCTATTGATATTGTCCCCTCCAAACTACTAACGTTTCCTTCAATAATAAATAATGGTTAAAACACACTAAAAGTAAAGAGCTCCTTTATTTATTAATTATCACTTCATTACATTTGCCTTTGTAAAAAAGAACAAATGGCAAAGCACCCTGCGGTATTTTTAGATAGAGACGGGACAATCATAGAAGACAACGGATACATTAAAGATCCGATGGATATGATATTCTATCCTGAAACTTTTAGAGCGCTTCAGTTATTGCAGGATCATTTCCTGCTTTTTATTATTACCAATCAATCGGGCATTTCGAAAGGAATTACAACAGCACCCCAGGTTGAAAAGGTAAATAAACACCTTGTCGAACTGTTAAAAGTTAGGGGAATTGCGATTTATGACCTATTCAGTTGCCCTCATAAAACAGAAGATAATTGCTCCTGTAAAAAGCCAAATCCATATTTTATTAACAAAGCTGCCGGGTTAAATAATCTAAATCTGGCTCAATCATTTATTATCGGCGACCATCCTTCCGACGTTTATTGCGGCATCAATGCAGGTGTTAAACCAATCTACGTATTGACCGGGCATGGGAAGAAACATCAGCATGAAATCACTGAAGAGGTAATAACCTGTAAAAATGTTTTAGATGCTTCGAACTATATTGTTAGTTATAAAAATAACCATGAACGATTATGAACGATTTTTTTAAAGTACTCGAAAAGAAAAAAATTGCTTTACCTGATGATGTTTATGTTTTACTCAACAGTTGCAAGAAATTTACCCTGTTCAATACTGTTGAAGAACTTACAATTGCTGCCGTTGGTGATAAAAACAGCAATACGTTTGAAGTGAAATACGACATCCCTGGCAAAGGAGAATATACTGAAGCAATAATTCACCGGGTAACAAACGGGATATCGGCTAATTACACCGATCCCTACATGCGCCGGCGCGACCCGGACACCATGTCGGTTTCGGATGATTTGCCGACCGACAAACCACGCTTTAAAGATAAATTTGGATATAATTTCCGTTCATTAAAAGCTGAAACCTTTTCATGGCTCAAAGAACAGGAGCTGGCAGTATTTTTCTATTTTGCCGGCAATGGTAAAATTGGAGTTGGCGGAATTGCCATTGCACCAGCAAATGCCGGATTTTTTGCAATGGGATTAGCCATGCTTCAAAAATTGATACCCATCAATGAATTAGAACCTGATTTCGAAATTAATTCTGTCATTTATGTTGCCCCAACATTTCGCCACACGCATTTTAATGGTAAACAGGTAGTTGTGCACAACCGCTCTGAAAACCTGCACGAAATTTTTTCATATAATCTTTATCCGGGACCAAGCGCAAAAAAAGGCCTGTATGGAACACTGCTGTCGAAAGGTGAAAAAGAGGGATGGATAACAGCGCATTGTTCGACCGTAAGGGTAATTAGCCCCTACGATAACCAAACGACATTTATGCACGAAGGTGCAAGCGGCGGAGGTAAAAGTGAGATGTTGCAAAATATTGTCAGGGAACCGGACGGCCAGGTTTTAATCGGACAAAATACAATAACGGAAGAAAAACGCTTAATCAACCTTCCACTTTTTTGCTCCTTTAATCCGGTTACCGACGATATGGCTTTGTGCCATCCATCCATTCAAAAGGATAATGGCAAATTAACGGTACTCGATGCCGAAAATGCCTGGTTTATTCGGGTTGACAGCATAAAAGATTATGGCGACGATCCGTTCCTGGAGAAAATTACGATTAAACCAAGGAGTCCGTTGCTATTCCTGAATATTAAATCCAATCCGGATTGCACGGCGCTTATCTGGGATCACACGGAAGATGAACCGGGAATGAGCTGTCCGAACCCAAGGGTAATTTTGCCACGGAATATCGTTCCTGATGTAATAAACAGGCCGGTAACAGTAGATGTGCGGAGTTTCGGTGTACGCACTCCTCCATGTTCGTCAGAAAATCCGAATTATGGTATTCTTGGTTTGTTCCATATTCTGCCACCAGCATTGGCCTGGTTGTGGCGATTAGTCGCTCCGCGAGGTCATGCCAACCCAAGTATCGTTGGCGGCAGTGGAATGGAATCGGAAGGAGTCGGATCGTACTGGCCATTCGCTACAGGCAAAATGGGGATCCATGCCAACATGATCCTTGAGCAAATCATTCAAACTCCGCGAACCCGTTATACTTTAGTGCCAAATCAACACATTGGTGTTTGGAAGGTTGGGTTCAAGCCACAGCTTTTAATGCGCGAATACCTTACCCGCAGGGGAAATGCACAACTTAGAAGCGACCAGTATCAGGACGCCAGATGCCCCCTTTTGGGTTATGAATTAAATTATCTCACGATTGAAGGGGCAAAAATTCCATCACGGTTTCTTCAGGTTCACCGTCAACACGAAGTTGGAATTGAAGGCTACGATGCAGGTGCGGAAATCTTATATGATTTCTTTAAAAAGGAACTGCCGAAATATCTTACTCCTGAATTATCCGCTACCGGAAGAAGGATTATCGAGGCTTGTTTGGCAGGAGCTTCTGTTTCGGATTATAATTCTATTATTCCTATGAACTATCAATATTCATTTTTATCCATTAAAGATTATGAGCAAAGTAATGATTATAATGGGCTCTAAAGCCGATCTCGACTGGGCGAAAAAAATTGCAAATGGTCTTCAGAAATTCAAGATTGATTCGGAGATAAGAATTGCCTCCGCGCACAAAGTTCCATTGATATGTTATGATATCATAAAAGAACAGGAAAAGATTGGCGTAGTTTTTATCACGATAGCAGGCCGAAGCAATGCGCTAAGTGGTTTTACCGACGCCCAAACTTATTGTCCGGTGATTGCCTGCCCTCCGCCAAGCGATTCATTTGGTGGCAGCGACATTTATTCAAGCCTGAGGATGCCTTCAGGCGTTGCCCCAATGGTAATTCTTGAGCCTGAAAACGCGGCCCTAGCAGCAGCTAAGATATTTGCCTTTTCAGACGAAAAGATACGAAGCAAGGTCGTTGAATATCAGGAAGAACAAAGGCAAAAGCTTATTGCTGACGATGCTTCAGTTTCAGGAACAGAAACCCGATAAAAGGGGAAGATGATACAAAAAGGAACCAATGTAGGTTTTGCGGCCAAATGTATCAGGGAAGGCGGCTTAGTCGCCTTCCCTACCGAAACGGTTTATGGTCTGGGAGCAGATGCCTTGAATCCGCAGGCAGTTGCACGAATTTTTGAAGTTAAACGGCGCCCGGCTTTTGACCCGCTGATTGTTCACATTTCTGAAATCAGTCAACTTAAAATGCTGTTTGACCATCCGGTTAGCCCACTGGTAAACAAAATTGCAGATGCCTTTTGGCCCGGACCAATAACAATTGTTCACCGAAAATCAGGCATCGTACCCGATTTGGTCACTTCCGGCTTAAATACGGTTGCCGTGCGGATGCCATCGCATCCGGTGGCACTTGAGCTTATCCGCTTGGCCCAGACACCTATAGCAGCACCGAGCGCCAACCGTTTTGGCCAATTGAGCCCAACAAAACCTGAACACGTTCTGAAACAACTCACAGGCATTGAATATTTATTGACCGGAAACGATAAAATGGCAGGCATTGAATCAACCGTAATTTCGATTGATGGTGATCAATGTTTTTTACTGCGTCCGGGTGCAATTAGTTTAAGCGATATTCAAAAAGTAGTGCCCTGTTGCCATCTTGACCAAAGTAAAAAAGGCAAAGATTTACCGTCTCCCGGTTTGCTGAAAAGCCATTATTCGCCAAATAAACCTTTATATATATTGCAGCAGGATATTCATTCCCTTCCCCAAAATTCGGGTTTGATATTACACCAAAAAACCGGTTTGCCAACAAATGCATCGAACACAATTCATACTTCGGACAATGGAAATCAGATTGAAATTGCAGCTAATTTATTTACTGCTTTACATGCCATGGAGGATGACCCAACCATCCTTCAGATTTTTATTGAACCGGTGGAAGAATTAGGTTTGGGAATTGCTATTATGGACAGGATAAAAAAAGCAGAATTCAGATACACAGGAAACAGGGAATAGAGAAAGTACAATTTTTAATGCCCGATTTAATTCACTCGTGATCGCAGCCAAGACTCCCGCATGGTTTCCAAACTACTTTTAGAAAATAATCAAACCCGAATTCATGGAACAACATTTTAAATTGCTCTGTGAATTCGGGTTTATCTTTTAATTAACTCTTTTACTGAATAAACTTCGGCGTTACGGCAATCATGATGTAAGCCCAGTTATTCATGGTTCCGGCAGAGCCTCCTTTCAGTATTTCCAGACTTTCGCTGCCAAACATTTGCGAGTAACCAAAGGTAATTTTAGTGGCGGGGCTTAAAGTCCGTGCCAGGCTCAAATCCAGTTCTGTTCCCAGATAATTATCGGCAGTTGCTGAAATTTTAGCCGAACTGGCAAAAAAATGCAAATCAGCATTGAAAGCTGTTTTGTTTTTGGATGTAACGAATTTGACATAGCCATTCGACAATCCTACATTATTCAAGTGATTTCCCACATAAAAATAATCCATGAATCCATTGTATTTGTGATTGGTCCCATATAAAGGAGCAAATGAGTTGTTCTTCATTGTTTGGTTGTAGTCCGAGCCCGATAGTATCTCATAACCCAGGTTCCATTGTGTTTTATCCGAGATTTTATAAGTCGCTTCGGCCATCAGATTATAGGCATTTAATGATTTGTTTGCTCCATCTTCGCCCGTCTGGAAATAGAGATTGCCCGAGAATGCCACTTTATCAACCGGTACTTCAACATGGGTTCCAAAGGTCTGACTGTATTTCGATTTCTGTTCGGTTCCTACCATTACGGGCTTTCCGTTATTCAGAAACAAAAAACTCAGGTTAAATTGATCCGTTTTCCGGTTAATCCAAACGAATTGTAAATCTTTATAGGCATCAGGCCCATCGTAGAAATTGTTTTTGCGGTTGGTGTTTTCGTGGTGTGCAATCCCAAAATGAACATTCAGTTTTTTGGTATATTTAAATACGGCAACATCGTGCGAACGACCTTGCTGCGACCACCCTACACTTCCTAAAATTCGCTGATCGTCGTAAGCCAACTCCTGCCGGCCAACTCTCAGGGTCAGGCTTTTGCCCAAATTCATTTCAGCCCAGGCCTGATGGATAGAAACTGCAAAATCTTCATTGGAGACTGATTGCACCTGATTTCCCCATACACGGACATCCTGTAGTACAATACCAAATTTCAGCAAATCCATTTTGTAATCGAAGTTTAAACGGGTGCGCTGTGAAGTAAATATAGATGGTTTTTGATCTTCGGCTGCCAGGGTACCATATCCGTGATTGTATTCAGTTCTTGGCCTTAACTCTCCTGAAAGACTGAATTGCGCTTTCACCTGACTGCCTGCAAGAAAGCAGAGGATTCCGATAATAATTGATTTTCTCATGTTTTGATCCAATGATTAAATTTGTGATAATTCATTCTTTTTTACATTCCCACTTTCTTATCATATCCGGCTTCCCGTTTTTTTGCCGTTTCAATCCATTTGGGCAACAGGTTTTGCCTGAAGGCCTGCTTTTCTTCCTTTAACTTTTTCATGTCAAGCCCAATAAATTCCTGTGCTTTTTCTTTGGTTGCAATATCAGGATAAGAAACTTCCTGATTAAAACCCTTGCGGGCAAGTAATCGTGCAAGTTTAATGCGGGTTTCTCCAACAATAGCGATCCCGGTCGAAATAATCCGGCCTGTTTCAATCGGAGCATGAAAGGATGCCCCATGACTGGCAGCAGCGAAATCCCAGCGCCACTGTGCATGTCGGATTCCCATCAGAATGTCTTTCATCTCGGCTTCGGTCGCACCCAAATCCCACGCTTTTTTTGCTTCCACATGTGCATAAACCAACAACTCCTCCAGTTTGTTTCGGTTTTCTATAATTTTATCCTGACGGTCGTACACGTTCTGGATCAGTTTGGCTGTTTCTTCGCGGTGACAAACCTGGCACGAATTGGCCACATTATTCAGTGGCGATTGGATATGGTGATCGGTAAATTTCTGGCCGCCTTCACTTTTATACGGCATGTGGCAGTCGGCGCACGAAACGCCACGTTCAGCATGAATGCCCAGTGAATACGTTTCGTACTCCGGGTGTTGTGCTTTCAGCATGGGCGCTTTACTCATGGAATGTGTCCAATCAGAGAATTCAATTTCATCGTAATATTTTTCGATAGCTTCGGCGCTCATCCCTTTATCCCATGGGAAGGTCAGGTAAGCAGCGCCTTCCGCTTTGTGCTTGTCGAAATAATATTCAACGTGGCACTGGGCACAAACCAGCGTGCGCATTTCCTGGTGTGAGGCTTTGGTAATATCTTTGCCCTGGCGTTCAAAAGCTTCAATCAGTCCCGGACGGGAAATGTGCAGGTTCATGGTTTTCGAGTCGTGACAATCGGCACAACCAATCGGGTTAACTACTTCGGCTCCCAGTCGCGACCATTTTCCCTTGTAGAATTCGGAAACCCCTTCTTCCTGCATCATTCGCGGAACGTCAGGGCTTTTGCATGTCCAGCAGGTTGAAGGCTGAGGTCCGTCTGTCTCGTTGGTTGGGCCACCCGTACGCAAGCTATTACGGATATCATCAACAGCATAAAAATGCCCGCGTCCCTGACTGTAATCTCTTGAGAAGCCATATCCGGCCCAAAGGACGACTAAGCGGGGATCAATTTCCAGCATGTCAATCATCTGGCTTCCATTGTATTTACTGGCAAATGAAGTGTCGGCAGACTGGTAATACGACTGAAATTCGCGCGGATAGTTTTCTCCCCAAACCGAATTCCGGGGTTCAAATTGTGAAACTTCGGTTTTCGGAACATTCACAAAAACAGCTTCAGCACGTCGCTCAATCACCGATGAGGCCAGTAAACCGATTATAAAAACTATAATGATGGTGATCAGAAAGATGAGCCAGGCCATCCACGGCCTATTCTCAATAATTTGTGTAATGGGTTTCATAAGAGTGTATTATGTTTGTTGTTAATTTGCAATCGCTTTTTTCAACCAATCCGGCACAGGGCTTTCGGGCAACGGAACCCTCGCATTCGGTGTGCTGCTCAAACTATTTACCTGTCCGTGCGGAACTTCACGGTGACATTCCCAACAAACACGATCGGTAGCATGGACAGACTGATTTTTTACTGAAGAAACTAACTTCGGATCGAGCAATAATTTAGAATGGCAACGGATGCAATTTTGATGAACCACATCTTTTCCGGCCTGATGAATAAAAATAACCTGAGGCTCCAGGCGGAGTGCAAACATGGAAGCATGGCGCATCCCGTCTTTAGCTTTAAAAAAGTATTTGTTGAAAACATTATTGTGCGGTACATGGCAGTCGTTACAGTTGGTGTACCGCCGGTGCGAACTGTGGTTCCAGGTGGCATACTGTGGCGACATGATGTGGCAATTGACACAGGTTTCAGGATTATCTGACAAATAAGAATAAGCTTTGCTCACATAAAAAAGGAAGAAAAACAGTCCGATGAAGATTCCGGCAATCAGCAATACCGGGAACCTCCATGGTTTGGGCGGAAGAAGGTGCAATATTAGTTTCATAATGCTTGAGATTTGCCGCAGGCATTCAAAAAGTTGAATTTTATTCTGCGACCTAAAAGTACAGGTATCTTACGAACCCATATGTAACTAATGTTACACACAGATGGAAAAGCTTTTTCAACTATTAAAAAACACTATTCAGTTAGTTTTTCAAGTGGCAATTCCTTAGTAGTCTTAGCCCCCAGTTTACGGATATTTTCGGCCCGCCTGACCAGGTTCCCGCTACCCGAATACAACTTGTTTGTTGCCTGATCGTATGTTTTTCGCGTGCTTTCGAGGCTTTTTCCAATTGATTCCATATCGTCGATAAACGACACAAATTTGTCGTACAGTGCACCACTTTGCCGGGCAATTTCCAGGGCATTCCGGTTTTGGTTTTCCTGCTGCCAGATGGAAGCAATGGTGCGCAAGGTTGCCAGTAAAGTTGACGGGCTAACAATCACCACCTTACTGTCCCACGCATACGAAAACAAATCCTGATCCTCCTGAACGGCAATGCTGAACGACGATTCGATGGGGATGAACAGCAACACAAAATCGGGACTGTTAAAATTTGGCGAATGCTGATAATGTTTTTCGCTCAGGATTTTAATGTGATTTCTGACGCTTTGCAAATGCTCTTTGACAAAGCCAAGCCGGTTTGTTTCATTGTCGGAATTAACCAGTCGCTCATAGGCCACCAGCGAAACCTTCGAATCAATTACAATATGTTTCTGGTCAGGCAGATGAATGACCACATCGGGCTGAAACCGCTGCCCGTTTTCGGAAAGGACGCTTTCCTGTTTCATGTACTCGCGACCTTCGGTCAAGCCAGAGCGTTCCAGGATTCGTTCCAGGATCATTTCGCCCCAGTTTCCTTGTTTTTTGACATCGCCCTTCAGCGCCCTGGTCAGATTGTTCGCTTCATCGCTGATTTTCAGGTTCAGGTCGTGCAGTTTTTTGAGTTCAGCTTTCAGGTCGGTTTGGTCTTTTAATCCTTTTTCGTAAGTATCTTCCACTTTTTTCTCGAAAACCTGAATTTTTTCCTTTAATGGTGAAAGCAATTCGGTAATGCTCTTCTGATTGGTAGCCGAAAACTCTGTAGTATTCTGTTTCAGGATTTTGGCGGCAATGCTTTCGAATTCCGTGGTGAATTTTTGCTGAATGTTTTCCATTTCCTTCTTTTGGGTATCCAACTTTTCCTGAAGGTTAAGGAAATCGCCTTCGGCCCTGGCCAGTTGCTGGTTTTGAAACGAGTTCTCGGTACGCAGCGCCTGAATTTGCTGAATTAACTCTTCTTTTTCTTTCAGTAGGGTCTGATTTCGGTCTTCGAACAAAGACTTTTCTTTATCCAGTTCAAATTTCTGCTGAATCAGTATTTGTTCTCCGGAAAGTTTTTCCAGTTCGAAATCAGAACGTTGCTTTTGAAGTTTCCCTTTCAGGAAAAGAAAGCCAAGAAGAATACCAAGGGCGAGGCCCGCTGAAAGAAAAAGAATATCCATGTTTAGATTTTTGAATAAAAATACAAAAAGGAATGTGCAAATGCTCGATGGAGCTTGAAAATACTCAGGAAATTGTGATAAATGGTTAAATGGTTGGATGGCTTAATTGTTGGATTGTTGAATGACTGGGTTAATTTTCAATTTGACAAATCTTCAAATCGACAAATTGGCAAATTGTTGAAAGTTTCCCGAATTTTTGGCTACTTTGTTTTTCTCAATCGAAAAAACCAAACTAATCATGGATGTCCGGATCGAAGAAAGCTGGAAAATGCAGCTTCAGGCAGAATTTGAAAAACCGTACTTTAAGCAGTTAACCGAATTTGTGCGGTCAGAATATGCCAGCCAAACCATTTACCCACCCGCCAAATTGATTTTTAATGCCTTTGATCAGTGTCCGTTCAATCGGGTGAAAGTGGTGATTTTAGGTCAGGATCCTTATCACGGACCGGGACAGGCCCATGGACTTTGCTTTTCGGTGAACGACGGAGTGGAGTTTCCTCCGAGTTTGCGTAATATTTTTAAGGAAATACACAACGATACCGGGGCTCCAATTCCAACCAGCGGAAACCTGGAACGCTGGGCCAAACAAGGGGTTTTACTGCTGAATGCCACCCTGACTGTCCGTGCCCATCAGGCCGGATCGCACCAGAAACGTGGATGGGAACAATTTACAGATGCGGTCATCCATCTGGTAGCAGACCAGCTCGAACATGTAGTTTTTATTCTTTGGGGAAATTATGCTATCAGCAAAGGCGAGTTTATTGATTCGCAAAAACATCTGGTACTGAAATCAGTCCATCCATCTCCTTTATCGGCCAGCCGTGGTTTTTTCGGGAACAAACAGTTTTCGACAACCAATAAGTATTTGATTGAGTACGGAAAAGAACCTGTGAAGTGGTAAAAGACTTTTCCCCTGAGAAAATCTTTATATTCTATCTAAACAATGTTTCCTGGCTCCAAAAAAAGTAAGAGAAGGTGTATTGTCCCGTTTATATTACTCACGGGGTGACTCTCAGTCACCCCGTGAGTATTTACAACCTATGCTTTATAAACAATCGAATTGATATTCATTCCCGCGCCCACAGAACACAAAATAATATGGTCGCCTTCATTGATTTCCTGCCCGTCCAATTTACCCTTCAAGATTAAATCGAGTAAAGTTGGAACGGTTGCCGTTGATGAGTTTCCGAGTTTTTCGATAGTCATGGGCATAATTCCTTTCGGGATATGTTTTTCGTGGTACAGCTTAAAAACATTCTTCAGGATGGCCTCGTCCATTTTTTCGTTGGCCTGATGAATGAGCACTTTTTTGATATCGCTCAGTTGCAGTCCCGCTTTCTCGATACTTTCTTTCACCACTCCCGGAACAAAGTTTAAGGCATAAACATATAATTTGTGGCCGTGCATTTTAATAAACTGGTCGTTCCCCCGGAGTTTTGGATTAATGGATTTTCCATTCGTCAGTAAATTCCAGTAATGCACCGAGTCAGACCTGCTCGATTGAGAAAGTATTCCAATGGGCTCATTGCTTTCAACTCCTTCAACAATAGTTGCACCGGCGCCATCGGCATAAATCATCGAGTCGCGGTCGTGCGGGTCCGATATCCTGGACAAAACATCAGAACCTACCACCACTCCCCTTTTTGCCATTCCGCTACGGATATAGGCATCGGCGGTAATCATTCCCTGGGTCCATCCCGGACAGCCTGAAATGAGGTCGTGGCAAAAACAAGCCGGATTAGTAATGTTTAGTTTGGCTTTAACCTTGTTGGCCAGACTGGGGAGAATATCAACGCGGGTAGATACCGGATCAACATCGCCGAAGTTATGCGCAATAATAATAAAATCAAGCGTTTCAGGATCAATGTGAGCCGATTCACAGGCATCTTTAACGGCTAGAAAAGCCATATCCGAATTGTTCAATTCATCGCTGATCCATCGGCGCTCGCTAATATTGGTAATTTCTTTAAATTTCTGAATAATTTCGTCATTGCTTTTTTCAAAAGGCTTTTTGGTTGCAGGATCAAAAAAAGAATAATTTCTGAAATAATCATTGCTGATTATGCACGATGGGAGGTAGCTTCCAGTCCCCACAATCTTTGTATATACCTGTCTGTTCATAATCCGGTTTTCAGTGGCCACGCTGGCCTTGGTAATTGTATTGTTTCAGTTTAAACTCGTTTCCATCAAAAACTCCATACGAGAAATGATGTATCCAGTCGCCCAGGTTGATGTATCGGCTGTTTTCCCCGATTGGGCTGTCAATCATGACGTGCCGGTGCCCGAAAATAAAATAATCAAATTTTTCGTGATGGAGAATTGACTCTGCAAAAATAAACATTCCTTCGTTTGTTGCGCCTTTATATTCTTCGCCAATCACTCCTTTTGATATGCGTGAATGTTTGGACCAATGGCGTCCAAGAGAAATTGAAAGATTGGGATGAATCCGTGCAAACAGCCATTGAAGAGTTTTGCTGGTAAACATTTTTTTCAGCAATAAATATCCTTTGTCGGTTGCATCGAGGCCATCGCCATGAGCCAGATAGAATTTCTTTCCTGAAATTTCGGTTTTGAATTCGTTGCGGTGCAAGGTCAATCCCAGTTCGTTGGGCAGGTAGTCAAAAATCCAGACATCATGGTTTCCGGTAAAAAAATGGACTTCAACTCCTGAATCAGCAATTTCGGCAATTTTCCCTAAAGTTCGTGTAAATCCGCGGGGAACAACAGTTTTGTATTCGAACCAGAAATCAAAGATGTCGCCCATCAGAAAAAGATGTGAGGCATCTTCCTTAATTTCGTTGAGCCAACCGACGAATGCAAGTTCCCGTTCTTTATTGTTCTTTAAAGCCGGGGCACCAAGATGAATGTCGGATACAAAATATGCTTTTTTGTCTTTATTTTTCATCATCTGGTAAGTTTCCCAATAGCCTGGTCGAGTGCAGGTCCTTTTAAATCCCGGGCAACAATACGCCTTTCACGATCGAGGATGTAATTGAAAGGTATGTTTTGGACGTTGTAATTATTCCGGGACGAAACGCTTCCTTTCATATCGCCAACATTAATCCAGTTCAGGCCATCCTCTTCAATGGCGCTTAACCAGGCATTCCGGTCGGTATCCACACTGACCTGATAAATTTCAAGTCCTTTCGATTTGTATTTATGGTAGAGTTCAACCAGCGCCTGATTTTGAAACCTGGAATCACGGTTTAAGGCCGACCAGAATTGAATTAAAACGATTTTCCCTGTTAGCGATGACAGCGAAATATCGCGCCCGTTGTGATTGGGCAGTGTAATGTCGGGCGAATTTTCGCCGTTTTCGGCAATGAACGCCTGTAGTTTCTCGTTTTTTTCCTGAACCATCAGTCGTTGAGTATTAGCATACAGGGCTTTTACATGCTCCGATTTCGGAAAAATTGAATTCAGGGCAGATGCTGCAACTTTGAGCGACTGGAGATCCTGGATGACGTAGTTGGAGTCATCAAATTTTTGATACAAGGCCAATACCGAAGACATAGAAAATGGATGTTTCTGTACAAATTCGGTTGAATACCTGATCTGATTTTGCTTGATCTCAGCTAATTCCGAATTCCATTTGTTTTTTTGAACGGGATCGGCCAGAGAACGGAAAGCATCAATCCGGTTGCGGATCGAGTCAATTCTATGTTTGGTTACTGTAAGTCTGTTGTTCAGCTCCTGAACGAGCAATGAACCGGGCGAACCTTCAACGATGTAATCGTGTGCAAAATTGGAGGCATCGCCGTAAACGGTAATTTTTTCGGTGGTATCAACCAGAAGTGTTATGAAATTCTTTTCATTAATGCGTAAAAGGTAAAAATTTGGATAACCGATCTTGCCAATGAATTTGAACGTACCATCTTTTTTTAATTTCACCGAATCAACCAGGATACTTGAAGAGACCTTTAACTCGTCCAGATAAAGATATTTTTCTTCGGCATTGGTTATTTTTCCGCTGATTACAAATCCGTTAGGTTTGTTGCAACCAACGATAAAAGTCGCCAGCACGATCGCTATTGAAGTTATTTTTTTCACCTTACTAAATATATTGACCAATAAAGGGCATAAAAATAATAATTTCGCCTTCATTACTACCGTTGCTGGTCAGATTTTGAAACATACCGCATGTTTTGCTGCACCTGCACAACGAAAAAGATTAATTTTACAGCGAAAATTAAAACCCTTGACAAGTGAGGATACACAGAGACCTGAATAGTTTTCAGGCAAAAAATCCGGTTCTGACTATCGGCACTTTTGATGGCGTTCATTTGGGCCACCGAAAAATCATAGACCGATTATGTGATTTGGCCAGGAAGATGAATGGCGAATCTGTCATTTTCACTTTCGATCCCCATCCCCGCAAAGTGGTTGCTCCGGACGAATCCAGCCTGCGTATTTTAACTACTCTTGACGAAAAGATTGAACTTTTCGAACAATCTGGCATTGATCACCTGATTATTTATCCGTTTACTGCTGAATTTTCGCAATTGAGTTACCAGCAATTTGTTGAGGATATTCTCGTCGGGCAGATTCATACCAAATATCTGGTTGTTGGTTACGATCATAAATTCGGGAAAAACCGTCAGGGAAACTTTGAATTCCTGAAGAATTGCGCGGCCCGTCTGGATTTTCAGATTGAAAAGCTGGATGTTTTACTGATGAACGAATCCAGTGTCAGTTCCACTAAAATACGTGAAGCCATTCAGCGAGGTGATGTTGAAACAGCAAATGCCTTTTTGGGATATCCGTTTACGCTTCACGGAAAGGTTGTTGAAGGGCAAAAACTCGGAAGGAAGATTCAGTTTCCGACGGCAAACGTGGCAGCTTCCGATCCGGATAAGATCATTCCGGGTTTTGGCGTTTATGCCGTGCAAGTGAATGTTCAGGGGCAATGGTATCAGGGAATGCTGAATATTGGGAACCGGCCAACAGTCAACAATAATGCCGATCACCGGAGCATCGAAGTCCATATTTTTGATTTTGAAGCCGACATTTATGATCTTCCGATTGAGTTGATGTTTTTCAAGAAACTACGGGAAGAGCAAAAATTTAATTCTCTCGAAGATTTAAAATATCAACTGGAGAAAGATAAAGTGGATACCTTATTTTATTTTCAGTCTGTTCCGTATTTCAAAAATTGATTTTTTAGCCCGGACAAACTAGAGGTTCGGTGGTTTGTTAATATCAGTTAAAGTATTTACGTATTGTTTTAATTATCTTTGCACCCACTATTATAAATTATAAAAATGACTACAAAAACATTGGAACAATTGGCATACAAAGTTGCCGATATATCGCTGGCCAGCTTTGGGCGAAAAGAGATTGAAATTGCAGAAAAGGAAATGCCCGGATTGATGGCTGTCAGGAGAAAGTATGCTGCCGCCAAACCTCTCAAAGGCGCCCGCATAATGGGTTCACTGCACATGACTATTCAAACGGCGGTACTGATCGAAACTTTGGCTGAACTTGGCGCGGATGTTCGCTGGGCAAGCTGCAATATTTTCAGTACTCAGGATCATGCTGCCGCAGCCATTGCTGCTGCCGGAATCCCTGTTTTTGCTTGGAAGGGTGAAACTCTCGCCCAATACTGGTGGTGTACCGAACGTGCCCTTGATTTCGGAGCCGGACTTGGCCCAACCTTGCTGGTTGACGACGGAGGCGATGCAACGGTCATGATTCACCGTGGCTATGAAGCTGAGAAAGATCCATCCATTCTGGATGTTCCGGTTGAAGCAGAAGATGAACGTGAACTGAATAATACCTTAAAAGAAGTACTGGCTTTCGATCCGCAGCGCTGGACACGTCAGGTGCCCTATATCAAAGGAGTTTCGGAAGAAACCACTACCGGGGTGCATCGTTTGTACCAGATGATGAATGAAGGAAAGCTTCTTTTCCCTGCTTTTAATGTGAACGATTCGGTTACCAAATCGAAGTTCGATAATCTTTACGGTTGCCGCGAATCGCTGGCCGATGGCATCAAACGCGCTACCGATGTGATGATTGCAGGGAAAGTGGTTGTCGTTGCCGGTTACGGTGATGTGGGCAAAGGCTGTTCACATTCCATGCGCAGTTACGGTGCCAGGGTAATCGTGACCGAAATTGATCCGATTTGCGCTTTGCAAGCCGCCATGGAAGGGTTTGAAGTAAAAACCATGGAAGATGTGATATCGGAAGGGAACATTTTTGTGACCACCACCGGGAATAAGGATATTATCACCGTCGAACACCTGTCCGCGATGAAAGACCAGGCCATAGTGTGTAACATCGGTCATTTCGATAACGAAATCCAGGTGGCCCGCCTCGAAGGATGGCCTGGAATCCGTAAAACAAACATCAAACCACAGGTTGATAAATACACTTTTCCTGATGGTCATTCCATTTTCCTGCTTGCCGAAGGCCGATTGGTAAATCTGGGTTGTGCCACGGGGCATCCATCGTTCGTAATGTCGAACTCTTTTACCAATCAAACCCTGGCCCAGTTAGAACTTTGGAAAAACGATTATGCTGTTGATGTATATCGGTTGCCCAAATACCTGGACGAAGAAGTTGCGCGCTTACATTTGGAACAACTCGGGGTAAAGCTTACTGTATTGACCCCGGAACAGGCCGAATACCTTGGAGTTCCGGCAGAAGGGCCCTATAAACCTGAACATTACAGGTATTAAAAAACAGGAAAGTGTTTGAGCTGGAAATTCAGGATTAATTTCTGACCGTAATGCGTCCGGTTGAATAACTCGTACGGTATTGTTTAAGTGGCTCAATGGCTGGTCCTTTGGAAGGGCTTCCGTTCCCCCCGAACAAGATGTACTGAGAGCCGCAACACGGACATTTGGCTAATCCGGTCCCATCGGCAACTACCCGGCAGGTTGACGAAACTTCATAAGTGCAGGCAGCATCGAAAGCCAGAAAAGGATTTGAACTGTCGGCCAGATCTCGAAAAATAATGATGCCACCATAACCATAATTGCCAAAATAGTAGGATCCGCCAGGTATATTGAATTCGATGAAGTTGGTAGGATTAATGTTCATATCAACGTAAACGTATGGAATAACCGATATGTAATCGTCTTTACAGCTATTGATGCCAATAAATAAAGCGAAACAGAGCAAAACTGATTTGTAAACTTTCATGGAAAGCTGATTCATTTTTTTATATCTTTATTCCTTCATAAAACAAAGTAAGGAACAAATTATTTTATTCGGCTTAAAAATCATTCAAAAATGGAAGATTATATTTTTCTTATTATCGCTATTGTGCTTTCCATTTTCGGTGCAATTAATAAAAAGAAGAAAATGACTGAAACGGCTAATCCATTGACTGAGAAAGCTCCTCGGCCAAAGAATTTCTTTCTGGATCAATTGTTGGGTGAAAATTTTCTTGAAAAACCGGTCGGGGAAATTAAACCACCGGTTCGGGTAAAGCCCGTTATACGAACAGAGCCTGTAGTTAGTCCAAGGCCCAAAAGTCAGTCAGGCATTTATCACATGGACTTTAAAAGTACCTTGCCCGAACAAAAGAAAAAGCCCATTCAAACTTTGTTGCGTAAAACCGAATCGGAGGAACCTGAAGAGTGGACGGATAACCTGGATAGCCCAGGCTACCTGGAAGATTTTTCATTACGCAAAGCATTTGTTTATTCCGAGATCATGCAGCGTAAATATTGAATGATTATTTTATAAAACATACTGGTTCGTAAAGATTAAAAATTTTATATAAGTTTGTGTCACAAAAGAGTTCCGCTGTGCCGGAATTCTTTTTTGTTTTAATATAGTTTTTTAAAAAGGAGAATACCATGAGAAAGGTTACATATATTACAGAAGAAGGCCTTCGGAAAATGAAAGAAGATTATGACCGGATGACCAAAATTGAACGTCCGGCAATTTCGAAAATGATTGGGGAAGCCATTGAAAAAGGTGATATTTCGGAGAATGCCGAGTATGACGCTGCAAAAGATGCACAAGGAATGCTCGAAGCTAAAATTGCTTTATTAAGTGAACAAATTGCCTCGGCGCGGATTATTGATGAGTCCAAAATTGATACATCTTCTGTTCAGATAATGAATAAAGTTACTATTCGGAATAAAACGAACAATTCAACCATGCAATATACCATTGTGTCGGAACATGAAGCCGACCTGAAGCTTGGAAAAATTTCAATTCAGACTCCCATCGCCAAAGGATTAATGGGAAAAAAGCTTGGCGATGTAGTCGAAATTCAGGTCCCTTCAGGCAAAATGCAGTTTGAGATTATTGATATTGCAATTTAATACAACAAAAAATGGCCAGTATCTTTACCAAAATTGTAAACGGTGAAATACCCGCATGGAAAGTGGCCGAGGATGAACATTTCTTTGCCTTCCTCGATATTTTTCCGGTAGCTAAAGGTCATACATTGGTAATCCCGAAAAAGGAAGTTGATTATTTATTTGACCTCGACGATGAAACCTATGCCGGATTGCAGTTGTTTGCCAAAAAAGTAGCTCTGGGAATTCAAAGGGCCATTCCATGCAAAAAAGTGGGTGTCATGGTTTTAGGGCTTGAGATACCTCATGCCCACATTCATTTGGTGCCGATGCAATCGGAAGCCGATCTGCTCCATTTCTCAAAAAAGTTGTCGCTTACCAAAGAAGAAATGGCGGAAATAACCGCCGCTATTGCTAAAGAGTGCCAGTAACCAGTATTCAGTCTCAGTGTTCAGAAAAGGACAGCACCCGGACATATCGAATACCAACTGCGACTGATCACTGAACACTGAACACTATTTTTTCACTTTGTCCGGATTTTTTTTGACAAAATCGCCCCAGCTTTTTATCCCTGATTTTGTTACCGGATTTCTCATCTGGAGGTAATGACAAACAGCTACTGCAATGGCATCGGTTGCATCAAGTTCCCTTGGAAGTTCATTCAGGCTGAACATGTTTTTCAGAAAAAAGGCAACCTGCTCTTTGGCCGCACGCCCCATTCCGGTAATCGCCTGTTTCACTTTCAGCGGGGCATATTCAAAAACCGGGATGTTTTTACTCAATGCCAATCCCATCACAACACCCTGCGCACGTCCCAATTTCAGCATAGCCTGAATATCTTTGCCATAAAACTGGGATTCTATGGCTAGCTCATCCGGCTGCAATTCATTCAGTAAAGCATTGGAGCGATCGAAAATATGTTTCAGTTTTTGGTAATGATCCCCGAACCCGGTGGTTTTAATCACACCCACCTGAAGAATGCGAGGTTTATTGTCCACTACCTCGATCATTCCGAAACCCATGATGTTGGTGCCGGGGTCAATACCAAGTATTTTGAGAGGTTTTTTGTCCATCATATATCAAATCAATGCTCAAAGGTAAATGATTTATGATTGGTGGATGTGAAGATTTGAGGATTTGAAATTAATATTTGCGATTGAAGGTTGGCACAGGGATTTCTTCTCTTTAAAAAGTTGGAACCCATATTTCTGATGTGCCCGCTAGTTCCCTCCCTTTCGGGGAGGGTTAGGGAGGGGCTTATTTCAGGTCACTTCTTTTGCTGAACCCAAATGCCCGAAATAATGAAGGCCAGGCCGATAAATGTGGTGAAGAAAATTTTTTCTCCCAGAATAAAGTGAATAAATACCAAAGACAGGAAAGGTGACAGAAAGATGAGGTTGCCGGTTTTTGCATTGTTTTCACTCAACTGCATGGCTTTCATCCAGAGAATATAGGTGATCCCAAGTTCGAATAAGCCAATATAAATGGCGGCAGGAATGCCTTTCAGCCCGGGAAAATGAAAATCGGTAAAAAAGAATGCGGCAATCAGCAGATAAACCAGGCCAAAAGCAAAATTCCAGAATAACTTAATGATTTCGTCGCGTTTGTCGAGTACACTAAATATCCAAAAAAGCGCCCAGACGATACTGCTTCCAACTGCCAGTATGGCTCCTGTGGGGTTTGTTTGTTGTATTCCTGAAAGACTTCCCTGCGAGGAAATGAATATTACACCAATAAAACTGATGAGAATAGCAATGATATTCCGGAAGGTAATCTTTTGTTTCAGTAACGGCGCTGAAAGCAAAGCCAGCGTGACAGGCCATACCATGTTGAGCGGTTGGGCAACCTGTGCGGGCAAAAGGCTGTAGGCCTCAAAAAGAATGAGGTAATACCCAAATGGATTTAATGCCCCGAGTAAAGCTGACTTTCCCAACCCCGGCCAATTAACAGCAAACAATTCCCTGATTTTTCCCTGAGCAAGAATGACGACAAAAAAGATAAATAATGAAACAGCAGATGCAGTCAGGATCAGGTAAAGAGGAGAAAGTACCTGCAATCCAAGCTTAAATGCAGTAGCTACCGTGGACCACAGAACGACCGAACAAAGTGCATAGATATATGCTTTTGATACCTGTTTCATGGCTTTGTTGAATCCTGCAATTTCCTGTACTCTCTTCGGGCATCAACTACATACACGCTTCCGGGATAATCGGTCAGCATTTTTTTGTAAAGGGCCATCGCTTCGTCCTTCCGGCTCAGTCTATTCTGATAGATTGCTGCCAGTTGAAAAAGGGCATCGTCGGCCAGCATTTCCCAGCTATTGTCCTTTATAATCGTTTCAAGCAAAAGAGCAGCTTCAGCATATTTTCCCTGTTTCTGAAAAATACCTGCTTTGCGGAAATTGACATCATCGGTCAGTGAATTAAATGGGTATAATTGATTGACAGAATCGAGGGCTGCCAAAGCTTCCTGAAAATTATTCCGGAATAAGTGAAGATCGGCACGGGCAAAAATTTGAAGCGGCACAGCCGTGGTGTCAGTTTCCATATTTTCGCTGATAAAAAGGGCAAGGTCCATGGCATCATTGGCAATCAATTTCGAAGTGCTCGCCCGGAGTGCATCGAGTTGGGCTTTGGCCCATTGAAAATTGCCCATATAATAACCCAATTGGGCTTTTTTAAACTTTACATCATCGGCCAGTAAAGTGCCTTTATTGCTTTCAATCACCTGCGAATAGGTAATTACAGCCTCCCATAAATCGCCCGAAAAAACAGACACATCCGCAAGTTCTGCCTTTAATGCCGAAATTTGCTGGATATTGATGCCCTTTATAGAAAGTCCATCAGTTAAAGATAGAATGGCATCGGTGGGTTTTTTGAGGTAAAAAGCAAGCAAATGGGCATATTTGGTGAGGAGTCCTGATGTTTCAGGAATCATACCGAGTTCGTTGAATGTTTGGATAAATTGGTTCTTTAATTCTGTTGCACGGATAAAATCCTGAATATTTTCTTCGACAAAACGGTCGTAATGCATTTGCATCCGCTGCAAAATGGCCAGTTTATAATATTCCGATTTTTTGACTTTACCAATCAGATAATCATAGGCTTTAACTGCTTCGTCGTAATTTTTGTTAGCAGCCGAAACGTTGGCGAGCCCAAAGATGTTGCCATCCTCAGTTCCGGTGCGTTTGTCGAGCGCAATAGCCTGACGGGTGGCGGCAGTGAAGTTTTTATCCTGAATGAATAGCCAGATGAGAAGCCGGGTGTACGAAATTTGACCGGGTTCAGCCTGAATACGTTTCAGCATATAGGTTTTCAATTGTTTGCTGATCTCCTGATCGTTATCCAGCGATAATACCGAACTGATATTGCTCTTTACAATTTCGATGTTGCTTTCCTTTTGATCTATCCACGACAGGTATTCTTTCAACATCAGGTCGTAATTCCGCATGTAATAATAGATACGGCCCAGTTCATAGTTATACTGGTTTTCGGGTGAGACGGAACGCCCTTTGAGATATACTTTTTCGGCGAATTCGAACTCACGCCGGCCAATGAACTGATTGGCCAGTACCGGGTATTCAGCCGGATTGTCTGAGATTGAAGAGAGTGCCTTTTCATACAATTTTATCGCTTCAACGGGTTGCCCTTCTGCCTTTTTCACAAAGCCCCATTGAACATACCAGTAGGCATCAGTAGAATTGCCACGCAGCCCTTTTCTGATTTCTTTTTCAGCTTTATCGAAATCCGGAATCCCAAGCAGACAATCAAGGTAAATGTTGAAATAACCCTCAGCTTTGGTAACCGAATACAGTTTCTCGTAAAGTTCTGATGCTTTCCCAAACTCTTTATTTTGGTAATACTGACTGGCCAGAACAGACATGTTTTGAATATCCTGCGCCTGTCCGAAAACAAAGGAAGGAGCCAGTAAAAAAAGGAATAGGATCAAAGTCTTCATCAACTGATTTTAGGTTTGAACCACAAAAATAACAAACCAAAACGTTTCCGGTAAACTTAACTAAGAATTGTGGGCCGAATTGCCTGGAACGAACCTGCAACTTCAGAATTAAAATCTAATTTTACTGAAATTTTGAAAGGGATGAGCGCTGAAACAATAGAAAGGGAAAGGCTTCCGCGATGGATGAAAATGGTAATGCCCAAAGGAGAAAGCTATTCGATGATTAAGAATCTGATGAACCGGCATCAGCTACATACCATTTGTTCCAGTGGAAACTGTCCAAATATTGGCGAATGCTGGAACCGGGGAACAGCGACCTTTATGATTTTGGGCGATATTTGTACCCGAAATTGCAAATTCTGTGGTGTCACTACAGGCAAACCACTGCCTCCTGATCCCGGAGAACCTCACCGTATATCCGAATCGGTGCGTATCATGAAACTGAAACATGCTGTAATCACATCGGTTGACCGCGACGATTTGCCTGATTTGGGCGCCGGAATCTGGGCAGAAACTATTTTGGAAGTGAAAAAACGGAATCCTGAAACAAAAATTGAAGCGCTTATTCCCGATTTTCAGGGAAAAACAGAATTGATCCAGAAAGTGATTGAAGCTGCTCCTGAAGTGATTTCACACAACCTGGAAACCGTTGAGCGATTGACGCCGAAAATACGTTCCATGGCCAAATACAGAACCAGCCTGGAAATAATCCGCTGCATAACCAACTCGGGGATAATTTCGAAATCGGGAATTATGCTGGGATTGGGCGAAACCGAAGCTGAAGTTTTGCAAGCGATGGATGATTTGCTTGCTGTTGGCTGCAAAGTGATGACCATCGGGCAATACCTGGCGCCAACGCTCAGCCACATCCAGATTGTGGAGTATATTTTGCCTGAACAGTTTGAAAAATACCGGATTATTGGGTTGGAAAAAGGATTTAGTTTTGTTGAGAGTGGTCCGCTGGTAAGGTCATCGTACCGGGCTGAGTTGCATGCGGACGCAAAAAAACTGAAGGACTGAATTACTGAAGGACTGATGTATGCTTCAGCGACAATGAATGACTATCTAATGACAATAAATGACTACCAATAGACCAGAAACATGGCAAATTTCAATTACGAAGACCTTGGCCTGAAAGACTATAAAGAATGCTGGGATTATCAGGAAACCATACATGCTGAAATTGTTGCCGACAAACTGGCCGGGAAAAGATGCAGCGAAATCAACCGGTTTTTGCTGGTTGAACATCCGCATGTTTACACGCTGGGCAAAAGCGGCGACGAACACAACCTTTTAATCAACGGCGATTTTCTGAAGAAAATTGATGCCGTTTATTATAAAATCAACCGCGGAGGGGATATTACTTACCACGGACCGGGTCAATTGGTTGGTTATCCGATCATCGATCTGGAGAACTACAAAATCGGCGTAAAAGACTACATTTATAAAATGGAGCAGGCTATTATCCAAACCATTGCCGAATACGGACTGGAAGGGGCTCTGAAAGACGGGGCAACCGGTGTCTGGCTCGATTCAACCATCCCGGCGAAAGCAAGGAAAATAAGTGCCATTGGAGTTCGGATTAGCCGGTATGTTTCGATGCATGGTTTTGCCCTGAATGTAAATACCGATATGCGATATTTTAATTACATCAATCCGTGCGGATTTTTGACTTATGGAGTTACTTCAATCGAAAAAGAGCTTGGCCGGAAAATAGATATGCAGGAAGTAAAGGAGATTGTAAAAGCGAAGTTTAATGAGATTTATTGAATAACTTTAACACATAGAAACTTAATTCATACATCACATGAACTACCTGAAATCTATCCTGATTCTATCTTTGGTAATCTGTTTTCCCGGTATCAGTTTCGCACAACATTCCGTTTCAGTAAAAACCATTACCGAAAAACACCATCCGCGTATATTGCTTTTGAACGGTGAAGAACGCCTGATAGAACAATCAATTGCCGGCAACCCGATCTGGAAGAAAATGCACGAAGCCATTCTGAAAGAATGTGATAACATCATTACTTTGCCTCCGGTCGAACGCATACAGATTGGCCGTCGCCTGCTCGATAAATCGCGCGAAGCGCTTCGCCGCATTTTCCATCTTTCGTATGCCTGGCGGATGACCGGTGAACAAAAATATTTCGACCGATGCGAAAAAGAAATGCTTGCAATTTCCAAATTTTCCGACTGGAACCCATCGCATTTTCTTGATGTGGCCGAAATGACTATGGCCGTTTCCATTGGCTACGACTGGTTGTATCCAAAATTATCCGACGATTCAAAAAAAATCATTCGTGAAGCCATTGTCAATAAAGGATTAAATCCATCGCTTGATTCAAAATACAATGGTTGGGTCAAGTCAACAAACAACTGGAACCAGGTTTGCAATGCCGGTATGACTTACGGTGCGCTGGCAGTTGCCGAAGATTACCCTGAACTTTCAAAAAACATGATCACCCGGGCCATTGAATCCATCACGCTGCCGATGGGAGAATACAATCCCGATGGCGCTTATCCGGAAGGATTTGGTTACTGGGAATACGGAACCTCGTTCAATGTCATGTTTCTAAGCGCCATTGAAAGAATCTTTGCTACCGATTTCGGATTAAATAATTCACCGGGGTTTCTTCAAACTGCCGGATTCTATGAAAATATGACTGCTGTTTCTACCTTGTGCTTTAACTGGGGGGACAGTGGTCCGCGTGGTGATATTAGTCCTGCCATGTTCTGGCTGGCTCAGCGCAACAACGACCTGTCGCTGTTATGGATCGAAAAAAGATACCTGCAAAAAGAAGACTATTCTTCGTTCACCAA